>Ga0180432_10003439_pt1 | contig 22553 bp, 18 predicted proteins | sample SS_ome_10_FD_132414 | JGI IMG/M metagenome (GOLD analysis project Ga0180432, IMG submission 132414) | Hypersaline lake sediment archaeal communities from the Salton Sea, California, USA - SS_1_MS_2 metaG | ecosystem: Environmental > Aquatic > Non-marine Saline and Alkaline > Hypersaline >...
AAGCACCTCGCCGGAAGCCTGGACATAGCTGATGTCCTTTTCCTCGGCGCGCTGCTTGATGAGCTTCCACAGGGGGAACTCAAACTTCTCCTCATAGTGATTGTCTGCTGTGTCTTTTGCCATTATCAAACCTCCTGAACTTTTTATTCGCAGCCATTAACTGCAACTTAACGGAGTATCACCAACACCTTTTCACTTCTCAGTGCGGTGACTTTTAAGGACATTCCCACTCCCACGATAATATATGACTTCTATGGTTTGGGTAAGGCTAATCACGCACTAGCCGTTTAGTGTAGCCTTTTATTTAAAAATTGTCAATACCCTAAAGCCATAAATTAACGGCACGCAATCCAGGGGTTGAACATCATAACACAATTTTGCACTTTAACCTTAAAGGGGCTATAATCTGGGCTGAACCATGTCAACAGAAACCAAGGTCTACCGCAACCGGATTTTCCTGATCGTCTGTGGCGCCAGCATGATTGCCATGACCTCAGTAGCCACCATTACTCCTGCTTTCCCCAAGATAGTGGAGACACTGGGTATAACCGAACAAGCGGTAGGCATGCTTATCACCGTTTATACCTTCCCCGGTTTTGTCTTTACGCCGCTGGCCGGGATTATGGCTGACCGGCTGGGCAGAAAGAAGCTGCTAGTGCCTGCCCTCATCCTTTACGGCATACTGGGAGGAAGCTGCGCTTTTGCCCCTGACCTTAACACCCTTCTCATCCTGCGGACACTCCACGGGATAGTGAGTGCGCCAATCATGAGCGTTAGCGGCGCTATCATCGGTGATACCTTCTCAGGACAAAAACGAGCCGAGGCTATGGGGGCAAACACTACCGCCATGTATCTGGGATACGTGATTTACCCCTTGATTGGAGGTGCCCTGGCTGGTTTTGCCTGGGGCTATCCCTTTCTGTTCTTCTTTATAGCCATACCCCTGGGAATCATTGCCCTCGTTTTCCTGCACAGCCCAGAACCAGAGGACAAGCCAAGCCTGAAGGAATATTTCAAGGGCTCCCTTCACTACCTGAAGGGACTGAGAGTGCTGTGGCTCTTTTCTGCGGCAGTTATCACCTACATCCTTCTTTACGGGGCTTTTCTCGTTTATTTCAGCCTTCTCCTGGGAGGCCGTTTTGACGCCTCTCCCTTCACTATAGGACTATTTATTTCGGCTCTGGGAATCATCACCGCCATCACCTCTTCACAACTGGGGAGGCTGAATAAAAGCTTCTCGGCAGTTTCCCTGATAATCGGCGCCTTCGTCATTTACGCCGTGGCTGTGGCTATCGTTCCGTTAATGACCAGCCTGTGGCTCTGCATTTTACCGACAATTCTTTTTGGAATCGCCCACGGATTAAACCTGCCCAGCCAGCGCGTCATCGCAGTACAAGCGGCTCCTTCAGAAAACCGGGCGGGCTTCATGTCAATATATGGCACGATGATACCACTGGGAATGACCATCGCACCCCCGCTAATGGGACTGGCCTTTAGCCACACCAATCTCAACGCCACTTTTCTAATAGCAGGCCTGATTGCTTTAATAATACCCGCCATGGCTATGATAATAGGTAAGAACAAACTGGCAGTTACTGAATCTCGGTACTGAGCTTGATGATTCTCTACCAGCCAGAGCTATATTAATCTAATGATTTGATGAGGGCTTTTGCTGATACCCTACCTGTCCTCTTTGTGGTCGTCCGGCAGTTTCATTGCCGCTGGCTTCCTTATCTCCAGCACGGGCTTGCCATTTTCCAGCCGCTGATAAGTAAGCATACCAGACCAGGCCGGGTTTGGCTCCGGGTAGTCTATCCTGATATGGCCCGAGGAGGCATGACCGGCAGCAGTTGTCTCCTTCTTTTCCAAACAGGCTTGCAGGTGCAGTTCCGCCAGGTCCATTATGCTGCGGACTTCCAGTGCTCTCATCAGCTCATGTGGGTTGCTGGCCTTCAGCCTGGGCAGGAATTCTCTTCTCAGTGAACCGAGCCGCCTCTTTCCCTCCCGGAGTTTACCTTCCGCCCGGAACAGGCCGATATAGCGATTGCACACGTAGCGGATGGCGCTCTCCAGTTCCAGTGGCTCGGTGCCGTCCTTTGTTGCCAGGGGTGCCATTGCCGTCTCCTTCTGGCTCTCCACCTGGGCTTCATCAATGACCGGGTCGGGGGTCTTATTAACAAAGTCTTGTGCGATATCACCGACCAGAAAGCCGCCGGTGGCAGCGTTGGCGACATCATGGCAGCCGGCAACACAGTCACCGATAGCATAAAGGCCTTTCAGTGTAGACATAAAATCGGCATCAGCATCTATTCCAGGGGGTACCATCAGCTGGTTAGGTCTCATGTCCATCATCTCAAACCAGTGCGTCCTGGGGTTGAAGCCCCTGTCCTCGGCTATCTTGAAGGACACCAGCCGCTCGTCGACATAGGCCACCTCTATCCTCTTGTGGAAGTCGTCAGGCAGGTGTTCCAGGCTGTAATAGAATGGGTCCTTGCCTTTTCGCTCAAGTTCACGTAGCTGCATGGCATGGGGAGGCCAGTGTGTCTCTTCCCCGTCCCAGGTAGTGAACCTGCACATGATTCCCTCGTTGCCAACGTTGCCGAAGGAAAGTGCCAGATCATCATGAAATCGGTAGCCCGCCCCGGCCTGTTCCATATTGGCTAGTTCGGCGCCGGCGCGGTAGGCCATCGCCCAGCCGTCTCCGGAGATAGATGCAGGGCACCAGTGATAGCGGAACTTGTATGCCCAGGGAACTGGTGTCTCCGGGTCATAGCAGCGTGAGAACTGGCCGGTGGCGATTACCACTGCCTTAGCCTTGATAACGATAAATTCGCCGGTGCGGGTGTCTACCGCAGTAGCGCCCACCACCGTGCCGTTATTGGTCAGCAGGTCAACTATCATCACCCGCTCGAAAACGTTTACCTTTCTTTTTCTGACTCCTTGCGCCATCTCCGGTTTGACGTTCATCCAATGTACCCGCAGGAAGGGCATCCCTTCACCAATCATGAAAGACACATAGCGGAATTCACCGTCATCCCACCTCATGGTAACGCCGAGCTTCTCCAGCTCCTCTATACCCCACATCCCGTTGGCGTAGAGCCGGTAGATCCTGGTGGGGTCAGAAAACGGCGCTCCTCCATAGCAGGCCAGTTCTCCCATCCTCTCCACGGCTTCGACAAACTCCTTCGGCGTCATGCCGCGGGGGAAGGCTCCGCCATAGTGGTCAATACCCTGCCCGGAGGTACCGCTCCGGTCGGTTTTCGCCTTCTCGGCCAGTATGACCTTCAAACCGTTTTCTGCCGCCTTGGCCGCCGCCGCGCAGCCGGCAATACCACCCCCGACTACCAGTACATCAGTCTCAGCAACCCTGTCCGCAATCCGTTCTAAAGCCATTTTAATCTCCTTTCTTATCTGTCAGGGACAGTTATAAAAAAGAGCACTGCTAACGCCATATTATTCCGCGCTTCAAGTGCTCTTTGCCCACATTGCCTCACGAAAACTTCCCTTACCGGGTTCTCTCATCAACTTTCAAAATTCAGGAGTTCAGTTTAGCCTTTTCTTACGGGGTTGTCAATATTTAGAAATAAGATCCGTTTGACAATACCACCAAATATCTGTATAGTGAACAGCTAGATTTACCAGCAATTTTACCCTTCTTTATATTTTCAGTGGTAAACGCATAAATACACAGGATTGTTATCTCCGCCTGCCATCACCAGCAGAGTATATGGTGGTTGAACAGGAAGATGTGAGCTTCTCACCTTATTAAACCTGGACGAATATAAAATATAAAATGACTGATACGGATGTCTCCAAGAAAAGAAGTAGCCGTACTTACCTGACTCGAGACTGGACAAAAGGCAGTATAATTCGCAACCTTTTGTCACTGTCCTGGCCGATCATGATAAGCGACGGCCTCCGTACAGTGGGGCCCACCATTGATATGATCTGGGTGGGCAAGCTGGGAACAGCCGCCGTAGCTGGTGTGGGGGTTTCCAGTATGGCAATCCTGGCAGTGATGGTGGGGATGATGGGTCTCAACGCCGGCATGAGGGCTTTGATCGCTCGCTTTATGGGTGCCAGTGACACTGAGAGTGCCAATCATGTAGCCCAGCAGTCCCTGGTGGTCAGCGCCGTTTACGCTGCAGTGATCGCGCTAATAGGCATCTTATATGCCGAACCAATATTAAGCCTTTTCGGGTTGGAAGCTGATGTCATCACCGAGGGCGCGGCCTACATGCGCATTACCTTCGCCGGCACTGCGGTCCTGTCCTTCGGGATGATGGCCGAGGGTATCATGCAATCATCCGGAGATGCAGTTACCCCGATGCGTATCAGCGTCTTCTATCGAATTCTCCACATAGCACTCTGTCCCTTCCTGATCTTTGGCTGGTGGATATTCCCCCGGATGGGTGTCAGTGGTGCCGCCATAAGCAGTATCGTCGCTCAGGGGCTGGGAATGGTGATTGCTCTGCTGGTTCTCTATACGGGACGCTCAAGGCTACGGCTGAGCATGAAAAATCTTTGTATTGATTTCAAGACCATATGGCGCATGGTAAGGATTGCCATTCCCATCTCTCTGGCAATGGTGGAAAGAGCCTTCGGGCGCCTTGCCTTCGTCTGGTTGATGGCGCCCTTCGGCACTGTGGCTGTCGCCGCCCATAGCATAATCGAAAGGATAGAAGTCTTTCTGACCACGCCTGCTTTCGGCTTCGGCAGGGGAGGCGGCGTGCTGGTGGGGCAAAACCTGGGAGCGCGTCAACCCGAAAGAGCCGAGAGGAGTGCCTGGATGGCGGTGGGCGTCGTCCAGGGTATCATGGTCATCGCTGCCGTGGTACTGCTGGTCTGGCCCGAGCCTATAATCCGCTTCTTCAGCACTGACCCTGAACTGGTGTCATCAGGCAGCATCTTCCTCATGATAATGGTAGCAGGTATTTTCGGAGTTGGCTTTGATTGCGTCTTATCGAACTGCCTGGCCGGTTCCGGCGATACCCTGCCGACGATGTTTGTCACGCTATTAACCATGGTGGCAGTACCACTACCCCTGGGGCTTATTCTGCCGGATATAGCCGGACTCGGTGTTTATGGGGTGCGGTGGGCGATAGTAATCGGCATGATTGTCGGGGCAATTGGCTACACCTTGTATTTCCGGCTGGGGCGGTGGAAACGCAAGATGATTTAAAACAACGAGATACTCATACCGCAACCACCATGATTTATCAATCCGCCAGCTCATTAAGGCCGGTATAGCTATCTGACCGGCGCAGAAGCTGATAGTCCAGTTCACCGATAGCTACCTCGGCTGTCGAGAATACCGTTGCCTCAGCAAGATGACCTCCCCGGCAGATATCCTGCCCGGAAAGCTGGAGGTGTATATGTACTACCAGATTCCCATCCGTCATCGCCACCGAGCCCTGAGCGCAGACAATCTCCAACGGCCCGTAATAGTCCACGCTCTCATATTTACCGGGCAGCTCCATCAGGAAATTCAGCCTGGCTTTCTCCAACGACCCGATAATGCCGATAACCAGACCTGATGATATGCCGTTTTTCTGGCAAAACTCAACTATGCTGCCCAGCAATTCCTGCCCTGGTTTGACCCGAAACACATGCACCTTCTTAAACAATGTATCACCTCCGTCTCAACGCTATCACCAGTATGTTAACATAAGCAAAATGCTATTCTCCAATATCGAACCAACCGCTCTTTATGATATAAAAGTGGAACAAGAATTAACCCGCTTGCTATGAAAGTATCAAATTTGCTACACTTAATGCGGATAGATAGTTATGAAGTTATGGAGAAAACCCTTCGATTCTGCTGAGACAGCGACAACTCCGGGTAAGATATACCTAGATAAGGAACGATGCAAGGGTTGTGGCTATTGCGTTGAATTTTGCCCGAGAGACGTCCTCAAGATGGGCAATGAATTAAATCCTAAAGGGTATCTCCTGCCAGTGGTCGACGATGAGACCAGGTGCCTTGCCTGCGGTTACTGCGAGGTAATTTGTCCCGAGTTCGCCATAAAAGTCTCTACTCCGGAAAATAACAGCGACGGTTAGTAAGATAAGACAGTGACGGAAAATCGAGCGCCCGCCAGAGAATTATTCATTAGTGGTGATGTGGCCTGTGCCGAAGGAGCTATAAGTGCCGGCTGCCGTTTCTTTGCCGGCTACCCGATAACACCGGCTACCGAAATAGCGGAAAGAATGAGCCTGCGGCTTCCTCAGGTAGGCGGTACCTATATCCAGATGGAAGATGAACTTGCTTCCATGAACGCCGTACTCGGGGCGGCCTGGGCGGGGGCAAAGGCGATGACGGCAACATCCGGTCCGGGATTCAGCCTGATGATGGAGAATCTCGGGTTAGGGGCAATGCTGGAAACCCCCTGCGTGCTGGTTAACATTCAGCGAGCCGGTCCATCTACCGGTTTACCAACCCTGGTCGCGCAACAGGATATGATGCAAGCGCGGTGGGGTTCTCATGGCGACTATGAAATTATCGCCCTATCCCCAAGCTCTCCGCAGGAAATCTTTGACTTTACCATCACTGCCTTCAATCTTTCCGAAAGGTACCGTGTCCCGGTACTGGTTATGTCCGATGAAGTCGTCGGTCATATGAGTGAAAAGGTGGTCATACCGGAGATAACGCCGGAAAGTCTTTATCAGCGGCGCTTACCGCAGGTAGCGCCGGAGGAATATCTTCCGTATCAACCTGATGCCGACCTGGTGCCGCCGATGGCCATCGCCGGGCAGGGATATCACTTCCACGCCACCGGTCTCACCCACGACGAAATGGGCTATCCGGTAATGACTGCCGAAGCACAGGATAAATTGATCCGCCGTCTGGTAGATAAGATACGGCTCAACAGCAAGCAAATTATTGAATACCGGGAAACTCAGATAGAGGATGCCGATATCATTGTCTGCGCCTATGGAATTACTACTCGCATTGCCCGGTTCGCCGTAAACATGGCCCGGGAAGAGGGAATCCGAGCCGGACTGCTGCAACTGATTACTATCTGGCCTTTTGCCGAAGACCGCATCAGGGAATTATCATCACAGGTTAAAGCCTTCATAGTCCCTGAGATAAACTACGGCCAGATAGTGCTGGAAGTGGAAAGGTGCGCCGGTGGTAAAGCGGAAACGATACTCGTGCCCCATATGGGCGGTGGTGTACCTTCTCCCGACACTATTCTCAATGCCATACGGGAAGCAACAAGATGATTACTACCCCAAATGTTGAAAATCAAACCATTGAAAAGTTCCTGAGGCAGGACAGGCTACCCCACATCTTCTGCCCCGGCTGCGGTGTTGGCCCCGCCATGGGCTCTTTGCTCCGGGGTATTGACCGCAGCGAAATAGACCCCGACAAAATAGCCGTGGTTTCTGGAATCGGCTGCTCCGGCAGGGTCGCCGGTTATGTCAAGCTTGATTCCTTTCATACCACTCACGGCCGTGCTATTCCGTTTGCCACCGGCCTCAAGCTGGGAAATCCGGAGCTAAACGTGGTGGTATTTTCCGGAGATGGTGACCTGGCGGCTATCGGCGGTAATCACTTAATACACGCGGCACGCCGCAACATCAACATGACGGTAATCTGCGTCAATAATTTCAATTATGGTATGACTGGCGGGCAGGTGGGGCCAACGTCTCCCTTTGAAGCCCGTACCTCCACCACCACCTACGGTAATTTTGAAACTCCCTTTAATTTACCTTATCTGGTCTCGGCAAGTGGTGCTACTTACGTGGCCAGATGGACAACAATACATATACGCCAGCTGGATAAAGCTATCTCTGAAGCTCTGGTCAAGCCGGGCTTTAGCTTCATAGAGGTTATCGCTCCCTGCCCCGTTGTCTACGGTCGGATGAACAAGAAGCCGGAAGGGAAGGATGAACTACGCTACTATCAGGAGAAGAGCGTTACCAGAAATGGGGCTGACCCCAAGGATGTCGATATCGAGCTAAACGGGCCTATTATAGTGGGCAAGTTTGTTGATATAGAACGACCTACCCTGTGGGAGAGGCTCCAGCAGGTCACTGAGAAGGCCCAAGCGAGAATCAAAACAAAAAAATAGCCGGGGATGACAGGGTAATCTTTTTATTAATTGGTAAGTAAATGGAAAGAAAAGAAGTCCGGATATCAGGGTTTGGTGGACAGGGTGTTGTCCTATCAGGCAACATTATCGGCAAGGCTGCCTCCATATTCACCAGGGGATTTGCCGCGCTGACACAAAGCTACGGCCCTGAATCCCGTGGCGGCTCCTGCACGGCTGAGGTGGCAATCAGCAATGAACCCGTGGACTATCCTTATGTAAGGAGCCCGCAAGTACAAATACTCCTGTCACAAGAAGCCTACGTGAAGTACGGGCAGAATGCGCCACCGGAAACACTGGTTATCGTTGACGCCGAACTGGTGGATGTTGACCCGAACCAGAAGCCTCCCCCCCTTTCCATCCCGGCCAGCCGTATGGCTCTGGAGGAAATAGGACGGCCGGTGGTGGCCAATATTATCACTCTGGGATTTCTGGCGGCGGTAAGCGATATAGTATCCGTGGAAGCTCTCCGGAACGCCGTTCTGGACTCCATCCCGGCAGGAACGGAAGATATTAACACTAAAGCATTTGAGCTTGGCTATAATTATGGGATCGAGCACAGCGGAAAGCCATAAAGCTAACGCATCTCAGGGGGCTGCTGTCGTTGGCAGTAGCGCAGCCGCAGTACAGGCAGCGCTAGCTTTAGCCCGCATGGGTATTGAGGTCAACCTCATCACTAACTCAGCAGCACTGGGCTGTGATAGCGCTAACGGAGGTATGTCCGGCAACTCTTCGCTTGACCAGCGTTACCTGTGGCCCCTCTTGATACAAGCAGCCAGCCACCCCCTGATAACACTATACAGCAGAGCTGATGTAGAAGCTATAGATGGGAGGAAAGGCAATTTCAGGATACGGGTATTACAACACCCCCGCTATATCAGCGAAGAACTCTGTACCGGCTGCGGACATTGCGAAGTTGAATGCTCATCCAGAGTAACCTCATTCCTCGGTGAAAAAAAGATAACCCACGGCGCCATCCATGCCCCGCTTCCGGGAGCCAAGTCCGTCCCTTCGGCGTTTTTAATAGATAAGAACGGCAGTGCCCCCTGCCACGTGGCCTGCCCTCTTGGCATCAACGTTCAAGGGTTTGTCTCGTTACTGTCCAAGGGCAAGGCTGACAAAGCACTGGCATTAATCAGTGAAGCGGCGCCGTTCAGCGGCATACTGGGGCGGGTCTGCCGCCACCCCTGCGAGGCCAGCTGTAACCGCGCGGAGGCGGACAGCCCGGTATCGATACGAGCCTTACACCGCTATGCGGCGGACAATGCTCCGAGCGGGATTAAGTACAGCCGCAAGTTTCCGGCCGGTTCCCGGGAGGGGAAGATAGCTATTGTCGGCAGCGGCCCGGCCGGTTTGACGGCCGCCTGGGAACTTACGCGCCGGGGGTATGCTGCCACGGTATTCGAGTCCCACGGGGTTATCGGCGGGATGCTGGCCACCGGCATCCCCCGTTTTCGGCTTCCCAAAGAAATACGTGAAAAAGAAATCAAGGCTATTCAGGCGCTGGGGGTTGACGTCAGGACCGGAATAACCGTGGGGCGTGATGTCACCTTTGCTTACCTCAAAGAGCGTGGCTACCAGGCTTTCTTCCTGGCCATAGGCACCCAGCAGAACAATAAGCTTAACATACCCGGCGAAGGGCTTGACGGGGTGGTGGACTGCATGTCCTTACTGCTCACTCTGAACCTGATGGTAGATACCTTTGTCGGTGCGAATATAGTTATTATCGGTGACGGCAATAGCGCCATAGACTCGGCACGGTCTGCCATCAGAAAAAACAAAGGCAGCGTCAAGGTACTTAGCTGGACCGTCCCGGAAGAGATAACCGCCGGTGAAGAGGAGCTGACAGAGGCATTACAGGAAGGAGTATCGGTAGAATATTGCGTTACTCCGGTGGAGATTCTAGGAGAAGGCGGCAAGGTGACCGGGATACGTTGCCAGCGAACAAGATCGACCGAGAAGACCCTACCCAACGGGCGGCACCTGCCGGAGCCGATACCGGGCACCGACTTTGTAATCGAGGCTGACCACGTGGTGGTGGCTATTGGCCAATCGCCCAATGCCTCGCAACTGAACATGAACGGGTTGGCAATTGACCGCCATACCGGTGTTATCCAGGTAAATCCGCTAACCCTGGCAACCGGCATTCCGGGGGTTTTTGCCGGAGGTGACTGTACTACCGGCCCTAACAATGTCGTTGAGGCTATGGCCGCCGGTATCAGAGCTGCGGAATCTATAGACAGGTACCTTCAAAAGAATGACCTTGACGCCGGGCGCAGCTTCGATCTGCCCCAGATTGCCAAAATCGACCTGGAAAAGGTGGAGATAGCACCCTACAAGAGAGTAAAAACACCTGTAATCCGCCTCCAGAAGAGGCTTGATACCTATGAGGAGACAATCCTCGGACTTTCCGCCGAGGCAGCCGGAAGAGAGGCGCAACGCTGCCTCAACTGCGCCCTGTGCAGCCAGTGCCTGGAATGCAGTACTGTATGCGAATTAGGCGCGGTACTTCATGATGACCTGCCCAAGCATTTTGAGATAGGGGCGAAGGCTATAATTAGTTTTCCCTCCGGTAATTCAGCCGAAAACGCCCTGTTAAGCAATACCGGGCAGGATGATGCCCTATCCGGTATTAACATCATTACTACTGAAAGCAATCCCGAACCGACTAGTATTCTGAATCAGGCCATGGCAGTGGCATTCAAGACAGCTATTGAGCTCAAGACAGATAAAGCTCCGGAAAGCCAGGCTCAGGATACCGGGAAAGCGGACACGCTCATATCTTATCCCTCTCCAGGTTCGGCAGCACCGGCTGACGCCGGGCGCGTGGGGGTATTCTTATGCCGCTGCGGCGGCAGTATCAGCTCAGTCATAGATTTTAAGGCAGTATCACGCAAATTATCATACTCTATGGGAGTGACTTATCTTCAGGAAATAACTCAGGCCTGTACCGAGGCCGGAGCCGCGCAAATAGCCGAGCAGGTGGCGGCAAAGCAACTGGACCGTATAGTGCTGGCAGCCTGCCGGTGCTGCAACTGGGAACAGGTATGTTACAGCTGCACGGACCGCAGGCAGATGTGCCAGCAATATCTATACCGGCACCTTGCCCAAGCTGACCATACCATTGTTGAATTCTGCAATATCCGGGAGCAGTGTGCCTGGGCGCACCAGGACGACCCCAAGGGAGCCACGCAAAAAGCATCCCGGATAATTTCGGCGGCAGTTATCCGTTCCCGAATAACGCCAGCAATAGCTGTGGAAGAAAAGCATATCCTGCCCGGTGTTCTCATTATTGGTAACAGACCAGCCAGCGCTGCTGCCGCAAGGGCACTGGCGTCACGGGGCTACAAGGTTCAACTGGTGACCGACCAGGAACCAGGGGAAGAGTCACCGTCCGGGCAAATCCCGGAAAGTAACTTAATCGTCAAACCATGGCCGGACTCTTTGCAGCTCCGTGGCTCACCGGGAAACTATGAAGTCGTGCTGGGACATGGCTCCCAGTCTGACCGTACCGATACTGGCGCCATAGTAGTAGATTTAGAGGAGATGAGCAAAAGGAATTCCCCGGTGCTGGCTAACAGCGAAGGCAACGGACTGCTGCGGCGGATTATATCCGCAGGGACAAAGCCAGCTTCTTCATCCAATATTAACGGAGACCTCCTCAGGGAAGTCACCATCGGTGAGACTGCCGGTTTGTTTACCTTGCCTCATGACCATGCCGAATCACCCGATGATGATATACTGACCGGGCTGGCCACAGCCGCCCGCGTTTCCGCCTATCTGGAGCAACTAAGCCTGCACCACCGGCCTACAGCCGTCGCTATCGATAGTAAAAGGTGCCGTGGCTGTGGTGACTGTGCCGCCATCTGTCCTTTTATAGAAATGCGCGATTATCAGGATGGTACCCTATACGCCCATATTGATAAAGCACTATGCCTTGGCTGCGGTGCCTGTATTGCCATTTGCCCTACCGGCGCCATAACCCAACCATGGCAAAGTGACCAGCAAATCATATCTACATTGCGTTCCGTACTTCACAGCGGACATGTGCTAAGCGAGGTCTGAGCGGTAAAATGGATTCTAAAATAGTGGTTTTTAGCTGTAACTGGGATGGCTGGAGCTGCGTTGAGACAGCCGCCAGTTCGGGGCTTCACTACCCGGCTTCAGTCAGGTTGGTACGGGTTAGCTGCCTTTCCCGGATACATACCGGCCTGATACTCAGGGCTTTTGAATTTGGCGCCGATGGCGTAATGCTGCTCGGCTGCCAGCCGGGTAACTGCCATTTCAGTAATGATGATGAATGCATCAATAAAGAACTTAAAAAAACCGGGGATATTCTGGAGATGCTGGGATTATCACCGGACAGGCTGGCCCTGGTTCAGCTACCGGCGTTTGACGGCCCGCAATTCGTGGCACAATTAATGAAGTTCCTTGCCAGAATTGAGCAAATACCAGCCTCCAGATATGCCAGGGTTGCAGGTTCACAGGTTGCCTCAGGTAGTTGAGTCAGGCATATTTTATAACGTAATATTTAGGATAAGGTAAGTATAAGTGCTGGATTTACCGAGTGTTATCAGTGAGACCAAGATACGCCTCTGCCTGGACTGTGGCAAGTGCACGGTGGTCTGTCCGGTCACCAGGTATAATGAGGAGTTCAATCCTCGCCTCATCGTGCAGGAAGCGCTGATGAGCCAGGATGGCCAGGACCCCTTTAACGAAAAGATCTGGTCCTGCATCAATTGCAATATGTGTATGGAGCGTTGCAATTACAACGTCAAATTCACTGATTTTATCCGGTCGTTGCGGGCTAAGGCATTAGCTCACGGTGTTGAAGTAGAATACAACCACGGCGCCACCCCGCAGTCAATTATGCATATCATGAGTCATAAGGATGTCAGACAGAACCGGCTGAGCTGGCTTCCCCGGGATATTAAAATAGATAAGCATAGTGACACGGCCTTTTTTGTGGGTTGCGCGCCGTATTTTGATGTCCTGTTCAAAGACCTGGAAGTAAAGACACTTGAAGGCACCAAGGGAGCACTCAGAATTATGAACCATGCCGGGATACCCTTTACCATCCTGGCTAACGAGCGCTGCTGCGGGCGTGACCTGCTGGTGATGGGTGACGCCGAAGGCTTTATGGCGCTGGCCAGAGCCAACATGAATGAACTCCACAGGAGAGGCATAAAGCACATTATTACCAGCTGTCCGGAAGGATACTATACCCTCAAGACAGACTACCCCAGGTTTTTACCGGACTGGGACATCGAAGTTAAGCACATCACCGAGGTAATCGCGTCACTTATTGAGGATGGCCGGGTGGCCCTGGGCAGTCTCAAGCGGAAGGTAACCTATCATGACCCCTGCACACTGGGCAGGTATTCCCGGATATTCGACCCGCCACGTATTATCCTGGAATCAATCGACGGCCTGGAAGTGGCCGAGATGGCCGATAATAGAGAAAAAGCATTATGCTGCGGCGCCAGCCCCTGGGCATACTGTGGCGTAGTCAATAAACAAATCCAGAAAGAACGCCTGGCGCAGGCGGCGGCCACCGGGGCTGGTGTACTGGTCACCGCCTGTCCTAAATGCCAGATACACCTCAAGTGCGCCCAAAAAAATGCGGAGAACAACGATGTATGCCAGATTGAAATTCGTGACTTATTTGATATCGCAGCACAATCGCTGCTGGAGGAGGTAAGCTAGTTGACAGTAGAGGAACTTAGAATAGGCGTTTTTATCTGCGATTGCGGGCTCAACATAGCTGGCTCCGTTGATTGTGAAGCGGTAAGAGAATTCGCCGAGAAACTTCCGGGAGTGGTAGCCTCGGTCAGAAATAAATATACCTGCGCTGATCCGGGGCAGGAGGAGATTAAAAGGAATATCAAGGAGTATAACCTTAACCGCGTGGTGGTAGCTTCCTGCAGTCCCCGGATGCATGAACCGACCTTCCGCGATTGCATCGCGCAGGCAGGGCTTAATCCCTACCTTCTGGAGATGGCCAATATCAGGGAACAGTGCAGCTGGGTACACCTGCATGACCGGAAAGCAGCTACGGAGAAGGCTAAAGATATTGTCAAGATAGCCGTGAATAAAGCACGTCTCCTGCAGCCGCAGGAAGAAACGAAAATACCGGTTACCCACCGGGCTCTGGTTATCGGCGGAGGAGTTGCCGGTATTCAGGCGGCGCTGGACCTGGCTGATGCCGGCCATCAGGTCTATCTGGTGGAAAAGGAGGCATCAATCGGGGGCATCATGGCCCGGCTGGATAAGACCTTCCCCACCATGGACTGCTCTATATGCGTACTGGGCCCGAAGATGATGGACGTTGGCCGCCACCCACGCATCACGCTGCTGAGCTACAGTGAGATAGAATCAATATCAGGTTACGTTGGGAACTTTGAGGTACAGATAAGGAAAAAAGCCCGCTACGTAAATGAAGCGGAATGTAACTCCTGCGGAAAGTGCGCTGAAGTTTGCCCGGTAGTGGTACCGGACGAGTTCCAGCAAGGTTTTTCTTCACGCAAAGCCGCTTTTATCCCGTTTCCTCAGGCGGTGCCTTCTTCCTATCTCATCGATATGGAGCATTGCCTGGGCAATAACCCCATCACCTGCGGTAAATGCATTGAAGTGTGTGAAAAAGACTGTATCGACCTGAATATGAAGGATGAAATTATTGATATACAGGTCGGTGTGATTATCGTTGCTACCGGCATGGATGTTTATGACCCCACCGCATTAGACGAATATGGATACACAAGTTTTGAGAACGTCATCACGACTACGGAGTTTGAAAGATTGATATGCGGGGGCGGGCCCACCGAAGGCAAACTCGTGCGCCCTTCTGACCTTCAGGTGCCGGAACGCATTGGCTTTATTCAGTGCGTGGGCTCAAGAACGAATAACCGGGGAAACCCCTATTGCTCTAACGTTTGCTGCATGAACACTATCAAGGACAGCCTCCTTATTAAGGAGCATTATCCTGATACCGATATTTCCGTTTTCTACACGGACATCCGTGCTTACGGCAAGGGATTCGAGGACCTGTACCTGCGTTCCAAAGAGACCGGAGTACGCTACATCCGCGGCCTGCCCGGTGAGGTAATTGAAGACCCGCAGACTAAAAACCTGAAGCTCAGGGTAGAGAACACCACCACTTCCCGGGTGGAAGAACATGAGCTCGACATGGTGGTACTCTCCGTAGGGCTGGTGCCCGGTGAAGACCTGCAACATCTTACCCAGATTGTCAATATCTCCCGCACCGCAGATGGTTTTGTTATGGAGGCACATCCCAAATTAAGACCAGTTGATGCCCCCACGCCCGGTATCTTCTTTGCCGGCTCGGTGGAAGCCCCCAAGGATATCAAGGATAGTGTCACCCAGGCCGGTGCCGCCGTGGCTCGGAGCTCAATCTTACTTAATGCCGATACCCTACAGGGTGATGCTATCAAAGCAGTGGTCAACCCTGATAAATGTACCTCCTGCGGCCTATGCGCCCGGGTATGCCCCTTCGGCGCCATTGAGGTGGACACTAAAAACAAGACGGGTGCCCGTGTCATCACCGCAGCCTGCGCCGGCTGCGGCGCCTGCGCTGCGGAATGCCGCTTCGGAGCCATAGACATTCACCACTTCGAAGATAGCCAGATAATGGCGCAGATAGAAGCAGCGCTGGAGGAAAAGCCGGAGCAAAAGATAATAACCTTCCTCTGTAACTGGTGCAGCTACGCAGCCAGTGACATGGCCGGTGTCTCCAGGGTGCAATACCCGCCCAACAATCGCTTTATACGGGTAATGTGCAGCGGAAGGGTGAGCGAGAAATACATACTGCACGCTTTCAAGCTTGGTGCCCCTATAGTGCTGCTGTCAGGGTGTCACATCGGGGATTGCCATTATATCTCCGCCAACCACTGGACTATGAAGCGTGCTGATAGACTATGGAACCGGCTGGAAAAGCTGGGCATCCGCCCGGACAGGCTGCGCCTGGAATGGATCAGTGCTGCCGAGGGCCCCAGGTTTGCCCAGATAATGCGTGATATCGAAGACCTGCGGCAAAAAGTCACCGGAGAAGAAATTGAATATACCAAGCAGGTACTTGCTGCCGAAGATGAGAAGGATGCAGAAAAGTCAGCTTCCGCTGAGTAGTGTTGAAGAACTGAGCACATTTTTTAAAGGGCTATAAGAAGATATGGAAGAGTCATTAAAGTGCCTTCATTGCGGACACGAATATAAAATGACGGCAGACCCCAAGCAAGAAATCGTGGAGAGGGTATGCCCCAAGTGCAAGTCAAACAGCGTCCGTAAAATATCTGCTAATAAGTAAGTAAATACACTCAACGTCCCCCCCATTCAGTCATTGCCCTCCAGGCTTAACGCCAGCTTCACTTGAAACCTGGATTAAGCGCGCGATTTGCCAAAACCCGGAGCACAAGCTACAATGAATCTCTTATATCAAAAGTACACCCGCAGTCTTTAAAGCGCCGCGATAAGATGAATTAACCCCGGTCAGTTAGGAATGGCAAACGAAGAAAGTACCCAGGACAGAAACCGGATAGAGCCAAGAAGAAGCCGTGACTGGACTAAAGGCAGCATTATTCGTAATCTTTTGTCTCTGTCCTGGCCCATCATAGTAAGCGACGGTCTAAATACCATCGGCCCGACCATTGACATGATATGGGTAGGGAAGCTGGGGGCGGCCCCAATTGCCGGAGTAGGCGTGGCCGGTATGGTCAGTACGATTTTACAGCTAGGGATTATTGGCATTAACACGGGACTGCGGGCGATAGTCGCCCGTTTTGTCGGGTCAGGTGATATCGAGGTAGCCAATCACGCAGCCAGGCAGACCTTAATCCTCAGCGCCGCCTATAGTATATCTATCGCGGCAATATTCATCATACTTGCCGAGCCAATGTTAAGCCTGTTCGGCGTGGAGGATGACGTTATCGCTGAAGGAACGGCATATATGCGCATTGCCCTGACCAGCACCATACCTGTGGCCTTCCACATGATGGCTGAAGCCATCATGCAGGCATCAGGGGATTCGGTGACCCCCATGAAGATAAGCATCTTCATCAGAGTTCTCCACGCGGCACTGGTCCCTTTTCTGGTCCTGGGCTGGTGGATATTCCCCCGTTTGGGCGTCAGCGGGGCAGCTATAGCCCAGGTGGCTACGGTAACAGTAGGCATGGCTATTTCACTCTGGGTTGTCTTTTCCGGCCAGTCACGGCTACGGCTAACCCTGAGCAACTTCCGGCTGGACTTTCACATGATATGGCGCATAGTCAGGATTGGCCTCCCTGCCTCTTTGTTGTTCGCGCAAGAAAGGCTAGGGCGTTTGATATTGCTGTGGTTCCTGGCCCCCTTTGGCACCCTGGCTGTGGCCAGTTATACCCTGCTGGAGAGGATAGAGGTGTTTGTCAGAATGCCCCCTTTCGGATTGGGCCGGGGTACCAGCGTACTGACCGGGCAGAACCTGGGGGCACGCCAGCCTGAACGAGCGGAAAGAAGCACCTGGCTGGCAGTAGGAATTTCCGAGGGTATTATGGTCATCTTTGCAGTGGTAATGCTGCTTTGGCCCGGGAGTGTAATTCGTATCTTCAGCACTGACCCTGAGGTAATAGAAGTGGCCAGCGTCTTTCTCAGAATACTGGTAGTCGGTTTCCTGACCATTGGCTTCGAGGTGGTATTAATGCAATCCCTGGCCGGCGCGGGTGACACTATACCTCTAATGCTAATTACCCTGCTAAGAATATGGGTGATAACCTTACCCCTCGCCTACCTCCTGTCCCGGTTCACCGGACTTGAAGTGTACGGGCTCTGGTGGGCGATAGTAATTGGCATGGTTATCGGCACGGCTGCCTATGTGGTCTATTTCCAACTGGGTAGATGGCGGCGCAAGATGATATAATACAATTACCGGTGGGCAAGGCGCTTACCTCAAAAACGTGTTATGCAGCAATAGAAAGGAGACAGGATGGAAACTCTGGAAACAATTAACTGGAGGGCAAGTTTAAAAGGGCATATTTCATCACGGGAAATTGAAGAGGACAAAATCCAGAAAATCCTGGAGGCGGGCAGAATGGCGCCATCGGCGCGTAATTCGCAGCCGTGGCGCTTTATCGTAGTCAGGGACAAGAAGACCATTGAAAGCATGGCCGACAGTTTGTTCGTTGGACCTATGTTAAAGGATGTGCCCGTTATCCTTATTGCCTTCGCCAATCCCGGCGACGATATAGTCCGTGACGGGAAAGAATACTATCTGTTCGACGTAGCCCTGGCAGTGGAAAACATGGTACTGGCGGCAACGGACCTCGGGCTGGTGACACACCTGATTGCCAGTGCAAACGAAGATGCCCTTAAAGAAGCACTGGGCGTACCCGATGAAGTAAGATTTGTAATTGCTACGCCTCTAGCCTATCCTGCCGCAGCCTCCTACGAGGAAGCAGCGAAGGAAAGGCTAACGCAACGCACCAGAAAAAGCCTGCCGGAAATAGCATACGCCGATACATGGGCAAAACCATTCTAATTTAAACCCGGATTTTGACTTCGGCCAACTACTTATCAGCGCTTATACTCCAGAGCGGTTAAGGCAAAGCTTCTCTTACCACGTCAATGCTGCTCTCCTTGGCGGGCAAGGCTAAGCGCAAGTAGCTGATTTAGTACCGCTAGCAAATAAAGCAAGGAGGTCAACCGTGGCGTACCGTACATTTATCACACCGCGAGACATCTTTTATGGGCGGGGGGCTCTCGAGGGTCTGGCCGCCATAGAAGCAAAACGAGCCATCATTGTGACCGACCCCGGCGTACGCGGCCTGGGTCTGGTCGAGCGAGTAGAGAATATTCTGCACGCCAATAAAGTGGAGGCGGCGGTCTTCGATAATGTAGAGCCCGAACCCCCGAAGAGCACCATGTTGAGTCTCTTCTCCCTGGCCCAGGATTTCCAGCCTGACCTCTTTATCGGCCTCGGTGGTGGTTCCCCCATGGATAGCGCCAAGGGGGCTTGGGCACTGTTTGAGCACCCTGACCTCGCTGCATACTCCCTCCAGGATATCGGACGTGAACTGCCTCACCGCGCGCTACGTCACAAAGCCAGATACGTGGCCATTCCTACCACCAGCGGCACCGGCTCTGAAGTCTCCAGCATCGCGGTATTCACCAACCGTGATGTAGACCCACCCTTCAAGGTCCCCTGGTCATCACCGCACCTGGTGCCTGATGCAGCCATCGTTGACCCGGAACTGGCCGCTTCAATGCCGCCGGACGTAACCGCCAATACCGGCTTTGATGCCCTGATCCATGCCATAGAGTGCTATGTACTTACTCCTCCATCAGACCTGGTTGACTCCACGGCTCTCGCCGCAGCCCGTACAATATGGAAGTGGCTGCCCAGGGCCGTGGCCAACAGCAAAGACATGGAAGCCCGTGGAAAGATGCACCTGGCATCACTCCAGGCGGGAATGGCTTTCAATAATGGTAGAATCGGATTGGTTCACCAAACAGGCGATATTGATATCGTCTTTAATATCCCTCACGGCCGGGCTAACGCTTTCATGCTCTGCCCTGCGTTTGCTTTCCTTTTCCCCACTCGCCAGGAACGTTTCAGCAGTCTGGCTACATCACTGGGCATAACCGGACGAGGCAGCCGGGGCAAGACCATCAACCTCCTGGCCAGCCTGGATAAGCTGAAGCAGGAGGTAGGCATTCCCCTCAGCATCAAAGATACCGGCTTGGACAGCACCCAATTCCAGGCCCAAATTGCACCTATGGCAAAAAACTACATAAACACCATAGACCGTATTATGCCCGATCTTTCACCAGAGGCACGCCGAGCAGCGGGTGCGGCTACTTCCACTGCGGAAGTAACAGAGCTTTTCCTCCATGCCTGGAACGGAACCAGAGCTGAATTAAGATAGGCTTTTTATGAGACTAAGAGATAACCATAGATAATCATATTACTCGTGTTTGTCACGCTTCTCAAGATGATTTCTCTCTGAGGAATGATTCGGATTTAGAATTTGGGGGTGAAACAGCAAGTACAATATCGAGCCCAAGCAGGGAACAAACAGTATTAATATTGCCCACGGTGACTTATGTCCCCCGAATATCCTCCCCCTGGACGCTAAATCCGGGATTAACAATCCCGCCAATATCCAGTGGACGATACCAAACAGGACAATCCTCAGTATCCATTCAAGGTTCATATCCTGACTAGCCTCAGGTTTCCCCTCACGTTTAAGGTGTTATCTTGTCCTAGTTATTATACAAGGAAAAGCCCGAGAATTTACATGGCTAAGGCAGAACAATCCAGGTTTTACTGTTCGCTTTGGGTAACGTTTCTATATATGGAAAGCTGGCATACCGTTCCGTCAGCATCAACATAAGGAGCAGCAAGCACTTCATACTTACTGCCATCGGCAAAACAACATTCCCATTTCCCAATCTTTCCGTCATTGATGACATCCGGTATCCTGCAATCGCACTGACACGGACTATCAAGATTATGCAAGTGCTGATAGCAAGTGCGGCCGGTACCCTCGCCGAAATCATTAACCATCTTTAAATTCATAAACCTTATCCGGTAGTCGGGGCCGGTGATAACGGCACCGTCCGCCATTCCGTCCACAATGCTCAATAGCCGATCTCGCTCGCTCCGTACTGTAGCCTCAAGCTGCCGGCACCGTTCTGTTTTATTGCGCGAGATACCGGTGATCACCCCGATAGCACCGGCGAAGATGGTAAAAAACACCATCCTCAGGAGTGAGTCGGGGTAGGGGGAAATGAAAAAAGCGCGGGGCAGAAAAATGGCTAAGGCAACCAGAGTTACGATTATTGCGCCCTTAACTCTGGCGGTATGGGCGGCGTAGAGTATCGGAGCCAGAAACAGGAGACGGTGTACATCATGAATCCCGTAGTAGAACTCGCTGCGCACGGCATCCCATGCCGCCCAGTCCACCAACTCTCCGAAATAATAGAACAGGGTACAGAAAGCCAGCAGCAAGGGCAGAATAAATAACCTGTAGGAATTGCGCAGTCCAAGCACAACCCCGGTTATTTTTTTCCTGAAATTAGCCCTCTTCATTTGTCTTTCCTGTCCGATTATAATCGGCGGCGATAATAGCTCCTTGCCGGGTTAATCTTCTTTCCTTTGTGTTATGAACACCTAGTCCGGTTGGCTCACCGGTACCCCTGCCTGACCCGGCACCCCTGCCTCTGCCGTTTCTTTATGGCTAACCATCGGTAAAATTCGATGCGCCAGCCAGATGACAAGCAAGGCATCAGCGACAAGGCCTATCGATATGGCGACCTCCATCCAGTGGGGAAAGTATGTGTAACCCGGCCGCATGTTCAAAGCCAGCATACTAACATTAAACCGGTTGATAATAAGTCCGATGACCACCAGTGCCGCGCTCCCAAAAACCCCGCTGCGGTTTTGCCTGACACCAGGCATGGAAAGGAGGACTATGGGCAGAACCACCCCGATGATAATCTCCGCCCACCACAACAGGTTCTGCGGGTAGCCGGTGAAAAGTAACCCCAGCTCTCCGGCTGAGGTCAGGTCAACTAACTTCAGTAAAAGGTAAAGCCCCAGTATATAGGGAAGCACCCTGCCCAAACCACTCAGGATATCTATATCTAACTTGTGGCCGAAGACTCTGGTGCTGAGAGTAGACTCAAAGATTACCATGGCTGGACCCACGGCTATCGCCGAGACGAGAAAGAGCATCGGCAGGATTGGTGTGTACCACAGGGCATTCAGCGTTTCTGGCATCATCAGCAGCATTGACCCCAGTGAGGACTGATGCAGCGTGGAGAGGACAACACCGGCAATCACCAGGGGTATCTGGATTGCCCGAATAATGCGCAGCGGGACATGCCAGTTGAAGCGCTCGAAGACCGCCGGGCTGAACTCCAGGGCAAGCACCGCAGTATAGGTCATGACACACATTCCCACCTCGAACAGAGGGGAATGAATGTTCCAGTTGATGATTATGTGCCAGATATACCAGGGTTGTCCCAGATCTACCAGCAGGGCAAGTATCACCAGTGTATAGCCCAGGAAGGCAGTAAGCACTGCCGGCCGCACTACCGGATGATATTTTTTAAGGTTGAAGACATAGACAGCACCGGCCAGGGTGAAACCACCCGCAGCCAGGGCGACACCGCAGTACAGATCAAAGCTTATCCAGAAACCCCAGGGGCGGCCGTCACTAAGGTTACTTATGGCACCAAGACCATAAAGGTAGCGAAGTATCACCGGGATAAGACCAAAGATAACCAGGGCACTTAAGATGGTGGTGCCAACCGGAAAAGAGCGCTTTTGCTGCATCATTTCGCCACCTCTTTCTTCTGTTTGTCTTCGGCTTCTTGTTGACTTACCTTGCTTCTTCGCCGGATGAGCCAGTAAACTCCGGACATAGCCGCCGCCACACCAAGAAGCGCCGGTGGTACGGCACTCATCGC
>Ga0180432_10003441_pt1 | contig 22546 bp, 16 predicted proteins | sample SS_ome_10_FD_132414 | JGI IMG/M metagenome (GOLD analysis project Ga0180432, IMG submission 132414) | Hypersaline lake sediment archaeal communities from the Salton Sea, California, USA - SS_1_MS_2 metaG | ecosystem: Environmental > Aquatic > Non-marine Saline and Alkaline > Hypersaline >...
GCTACATCGTCAAGCCGGTCGACTTCGCGGTGCTGGCCGAGAAGATCAGTGCCGTTCGGCAGTACTGGGGGCAGGCCTCCGAGGTACCGGCCGCGCCCCTCTGACCGTGGTGGAGTCGCCGATGTCGACCATGGGCGTACAAGAGAGCTTGACACGCTGGCCGCGCCGCTTCCCTGCCCTGGCGTTGCCGGCCGTGGGAATCTTCTCACTCTACGCCTTCGGGCTCGTGCTCCCGACCCTGCATCATCTGGCCTCGCAGCAAGAGCGGGCCCTCATCGAGCAAGCCGCGACCGTGGCCGGCAGCACCCTCCGGCAGTACCGAGCCCGCGAGCTGGCGGGGAGCTTGACGCGGGAAGAGGCGCAGCGGGAAGCCGCTTCTCATCTTCGCGCCCTTCGCTTCGGGGTCGACGGCGAGGGCTTCTACTGGATTCATGACCTGACCCCCCGAATGATTGCGCACCCCCATCGGGTCGATCTGGAAGGCCGCGACCTCTCGGGGTACATGGACTCCGACGGCCGGCCGCTCTTCGCCGACTTCCTCCACGTGGCGTCCGGGGTGGGACGAGGCTTCCTCGATCTGCGGGATCGTTGGCAGGATCAGCCGGCCAAGGTGGTCCCAGCGCTCTCGTACCTTCAGCTCTATCCGCCCTGGGAATGGGTCGTCGGCTGCGGCCTGAGCGACGATCGGCCCGCCATCGCCTCCCGGGCGCTGGCCCGACGGATCACCGTCGCTTCCTTCGTCCTGCTTCTGGCAACCGCCCTCTGGCAGTACATCGTGCTGCTCCGGGACGCCCGGCGCCCGTCGCGCCGGAGGCGCCGCCCCCTCCCGCATCCCTTCCGCGCGGCGTTCGAACAGGCCACCGAACCGATGGCCATTCTCGGCCTCCCGCCGGGCGGCGCACCTGCGGCTGCGAATCTGATCATCGTCCACATCAATCGCACCTTCGAGACCTTGATCGGAAAGCCGCCGACCCTCGTGGTCGGCCGACCGCTCATCGATCATCTACCGGGCGTCGAGCTACCCGACCGGATCGATCCACCTTGGGTCTTCGACTGCCCGTCGCTGGAACAGGAGATGACCGTGGCCGGCTTGTCGAGCGACTCGAGCCGCTTCCTTCTCACCTGTCGCCGCGCGCGCCCGGCCGCGAGCCAGGAGTCCCCGTGGGTTCATGAGAACCATCGCCTGCGCGCCCGGCAAAGGGAACTCGAGCAGCTGTTGATCGGCATCACCCACGACATGAAGGCGCCGGTGATCGCCATCCAGGGGTTCTCCCAGTTGCTGCGCCGTCGCCTTCGCGGAGAGCAGGATCCCAAGATCGCGGAGTGCCTGTCCCGCATCAGCCACAACGCCAAAGGCATGGAGAACCTGCTTGGCGAGCTGTTGACGGTGTCGCGGGCGGAGCGGCGCGACGAGCCGCCGCGATCGATCGATATCCGGGATATGGTGCTCGACCTCTTCGGGAACTTCGCCGTGCAGGTGGAGGAGAAGGAGATCAAGCTCTCCTGCGGCGCCGAGATGCCCCACGTGCGCGCCCTCTCCGGCCGCATCCGGGAGGTCTTCAACAACCTCATCGACAACGCCATCAGGTACACACCCAGAGGCGGGCGCGTGCACGTCGGATTCGATCCGACCTTGCCGTGCCCGGATGGACGGAAGGGGGCCTTCTTCGTGCGGGATGATGGTCCCGGCATCGCTCCCGAATACCATGATCGGATCTTCCAGGTCTTCGATCGCGGCCCGCTGCCCAAGGGCAGCAGCAACGGATGGGGGATGGGCTTGGTCATCGTCAAACGCATCGTCGAAGCCCACGGAGGGCGGGCCTGGGTGGTCTCCAAGCCGGGAACCGGCGCCGCCTTCTACGTCACCCTGCCCCGCGCCGACGAAGAACCCCAGCATGCGCACCCCGGTGCCCTCGAGAGCGAGGACACCGTTGATCTGACCCGAAGGCAAGTAGGTTGAGACGTGTTCTCCAACATCATCCGCTCGAGAGAAAGGTGACCCGGCGAAACCATGAACGCGCAGAAGCCCCTGTCCATTCTGATCGTGGATGACGATCCGGATCATGTCTTCCTGGCGCGCGCGGCGTTGCAGCGTGCTCCGCACTGGGTCGTGGAGACGGCAGGCACCGTCGCCGCGGCCAAGGAAAAGCTACGAGAGGCTGCCTACGGGGCGGTGGTCGCGGACTTCCGATTGCCCGACGGCGAGGGCCTCGATCTCATCGACTCGGTTCCCCCCGACACCGCCGTCGTGGTGATGACCGCGCAGGGAAACGAGCGGGTCGCCGTGGAGGCGATGCAACGGGGAGCTTACGACTACCTGATCAAGGACATCAGTTTCCCGGAGTTGCTTCCGGATGTGATCCAGAAGGCCCTGAATCGCCACCGGTCCCGAATCGAAGGAGCCCGACAGCAGGCCACCGTTCGGAAGGAGAACCGCAAGCTGGTTCAGGCCAACCAGAAGCTGAAGGAACTGGACGCTGCCAAATCCGAGTTTCTCTCCACCGCCTCCCACGAGCTCCGGACCCCGCTCACCATCATCCGTGAGTTCATCTCCATCATGCGCGACGGATTGGCCGGACCGATTTCCGACGACCAGCGGGAATGCCTCGACTCGGCCCTCGGGAACTGCGACCGATTGGAGACGTTGATCAATGATATTCTGGATCTGCAGAAGATCGAATCGGGTCGCCTGCGCATTCGGCGCCGCCGGAGCGATGTGAGTTCGCTCTTGCGCCAGTGCTATCACGACTTCCTCCCCCGCTTCGCCACCCGGCAACAAACCCTGGAGCTTGATGTCGACCCATCCCTGCCCCCCGCGCTCTGTGACGAGGACAAGATCGGTCAGGTCCTGATCAACCTGCTGGGCAACGCGAACAAGTACGCACCCAACGGCGCCCGCGTCGTGCTGTCCGCCCAAACCCGGGGAGGGCGCCTGGTTGTGTCGGTGGAAGACGACGGTCCGGGAATTCCCGCGGAGGACCAAGTCCAGGTCTTTGAGAAGTTCGTCCAGCTCAATCGCCAACACGGCAAAGGGGCCAAGGGGACCGGACTCGGCCTGGCGATCGCGAAGAACATCGTGGAGCTCCACGAGGGAGACATCTGGTTGCAAAGCACCCTGGGTGCGGGAAGCACCTTCTACTTCACCCTTCCCCTCTTCACCGAGGATCGGGCGGTAGAGGCTCTGGTCAGGGACCGACTCCTGATCACCGAGGTCTCCGGAGCCGAGTTGACGGTCACGCTGGTCAAGATCGATCCGGAGTCGGCGGCGGCGACCTTCGCCGATCCGGAAGCCCGGAGACAGACGTTGGAGCATCTGCAGTCGATCGCCACCGCCCAGCTGCGGCGGAGGGAAGACGAGGTCTTCGTCGCCGACAGCGAGACGATGCTCATCATCATCACGGAATCAGACGCGTCCGAAGGCGAGGCCATCGCCGAACGGGTGACCCGAGCGGTCGGCGAGACGCTGGGCGTTCGGGCTCGATTGAGGCAGGCCACGGTCACGGTCAGTTCGGGCATCGACCCGAGAGACTGGATCGCGGCCGCCCGGGAACGCCTCTCTCCGGTCGAGGTGGCGCTCGCCGGAGAGCGTTCCGCTTGAAGGGAGGAAAGACATGGGCAAAGAGAGAGGCAGGATTCTCGTTGTTGACGATGAACCCGAAATCGTCAAGACGGTTGGGCTGCGTTTAAAGGCCAGCGGCTACGAGGTTCTCACCGCGGGGGACGGCATCCAGGCAACCTCGATCGCCATGCATGACCACCCCGACGTCATCATCCTGGACATCGGGATGCCCGCGGGGGATGGACACCTGGTGGCCAAGAGACTGCGTGATTCGGGCAAATCGATGATCCCGATCATCTTCTTGACCGCCCATACCTCCAAGGAAGACTACGAGAAGGCCTTCGAGGAAGGGGTGGCGAAGTACATCACCAAGCCCTTCCGGCCCGAGGAGCTTCTGGCCGCCGTGGAGGAGCTCATGGAGAGGTGTGCGTGAGCGCGTAGAGCCGCCAGCGGCCGGTGTTCGTGGCGGGGTCGATCCCCGGGTGCTCGGCGAACCGCCGGTGAATCCCCTCGTCCCCACCAATGATGGCGTGCGTGAAGTACCGGAAGTCCCCTTGCCGAACCAGGTGCGGGTGCCATTCCAGATTCGGTGTCCAGGCCTTCCGTCGGGGAGGATCGTAGACGACGAGGCTGGTGGCGAAGTCCGCAAAGGAGAAGTTGAGCTCACCACCCTGGACGACCTGCCCGTAGGCGAAGAGCTGGAGGTAGGGCCGCGTGACCTTGAGGCGCGGGCTCTGGATCGCGTAGTCGAGGCCCAGGATCCGCGGTGCCGGCGGCAGGGCCTCCAGCGTTTCCTCGAGTCCCGAGAGCTCCCGGCGTTCGATCTCCACCCAACGTCCCGCGGCCAGCAGGCAGAAGAGGGCCAGAAACGCGGCGGGCAACCAGCGGGGCAGGCGCGGGGCGGGAGCACCGAGGAGGACCAGGGTGAGCGCCGCCGGCACCCACCGCGCCCCGAGCTGCAGCGTGTTGGCGAACCGGTGCGGCAACAGCAACGCCGCCGCCGCCAGCATCGCGCCGGCCCACAGAAGCTCCCGGTCTGCGGTGTTGCCCCTCTGCCGAAGGCCGAGCCCGATCCAAGCAGCCAGGAGGATGATCACTCCGACTTCGAGCGGCCCGCGGATCCCCCCCAACGCGGCGTCGATGATCCAAACGGGCGACAGACGAGCCCAGGGTAGCGTGCCCCACTCGGTGGGTGTCTGGAGCCCGCCCTTTCCCAGAAGGGGATACCAGATCGCCGCCAATAGGACGACCGGTCCGAGGGCGATCGCCGGCCAGGCGATCACCCGGGCTCGGGGGCGCAGGAGCAGCGCGCGCAGCCCGAACCAAGCGAGCCCGGCCCCAAACCACAGGGCGTGACAGGCAAAAAGGACGAACCCTCCGATCCCGACCAGCACCGCCTGCTTCGGACCACGCCGTTCGGAGGATAGGAGGAGCATCCAAGCGAGAAACGCGGGGAACCCGAGGGCGAAGCTGTAGAAGCCCCAATAGACGATATGGTTGAAGAAGAGGATCGAGGCGAGCAGCGCCGCCCCGATCGAGCGCTGGCGCCGCGCCGCCAGCGCATGAACCGCCCCCAACCAGAGCAGCCCGATCGCCAGCATCACGATGCGGCCAACGGCCAGGGGATCGAGCAGGCGCCACCCGGCCGCCAGGAGCCCGTAGGAAACGCGGTTGGGCCCTACCCAGTTGAGTGCGTAGGGAGCACCCGATCCGGCCATCATTTCGGTGGCGAGCCGGATCTGGGCCACCTGCTGGGGGAGGTCGGTGATGGGGGCGAAGCGAACGGCCAGGAAGGGAATGCTGATCATGGCCCCGGCGAGCACCCCCCACAGCCATCGAACCTTGATCGCCCGGTCCATGGATCCCTCCTTGGAGGCGAAGCCTAGCATTCCGATCCACCGCATGCCACGACGCGGTGGCCTGGGGTGTGGATCCTTGCCACGCCGGGAGACAATCGCGTATCTTTGATGGATACATATCGACGCGCGGGTGTTCCACCAGGCAGAGCCCAGGAGGCAGCATGACGACTTCTATCCTCCCCCCTCGGCGGATCCGAGGCCCCATCGGTATGGCGGTTGCGCTCGCGCTCACGCTTATGGGGACCGGTTGCAGCAGCGATGACGATGGTGGGACCGGCACGACGATCACCCACCCGGAGGACTTCCTGCCCACCAACGTGTCGGGTTGGTCGTCGACCGAGGTGAAGAGCGGAACGACCGCGGCGTCACTCCAGGACGATATCAATGGCGGCTACGAGACCTACACCGGCCACGGCATGAAGGAGTTCGCCCACGGTAGTTACGAGGGAAGCGGCTCTCAGGCGGGTGGCGTGATGGAGATCTTCATCTACGAGATGGACGGCGAAGCCAACGCTCTTGATCTTTATGACGACAGCAACATCGTCCCCTCCGCTATCGACGAAGAGCCGAACCTCGGTGACACGGCACGCCTCTCGAGTTTCCTGGGGGGCAAGATGCTCGAACTGGTGCGGGACCAGTACTACGTCAGCGTCTCGATCTCGAACCTGGGCTCCTTGGAAGATGCCGAGAGTCAGGCGCTGCTCTTGGCCACCAGCATCGACCAGGAGATCGCATCCTAGGGAGGGGCCGTGGAGCGTCGTCGATTCCTCAAGGTCGGATCCCGAACCCTGGGGGCCGGTCTCTTGGCCGGCTGGGGCCTTTCTTCACGCCCGCTCATCGCGCAGGAGCCTCGGCCCGATGTGGTGATGGCCAAGGCGAACACCGGTGCGGAGGCGGTGCAGCGCGCGCTGCAGGCGTTGGGCGGCATGGCCCGGTTCGTCCAGCCGGGGAACGTGGTGGTGGTCAAACCAAACGCCAGCTTCGAATCGCCCGCCGCCTGGGGCGCCACGACCCACCCCGAGGTCCTTTCCGCCGTCGTCTCCGAATGCCTGGAAGCGGGGGCCCGCCGCGTGCTGGTGGTCGATCACACGCTCAAGGAGGCCGAACGTTGCTTCCGGCGCACGGGGACCGCGGATGCCTTGGAGCCGTTCACGAAGGCCAAGCTCGTTTCCCTCGATCGGGAGTCGGGGTACCGGGACGTTGAGGTCCCGGAAGGCAAGTCGCTCAAGCAAACGAAGGTCGCGGGCGCGCTCTTGAAGGCGGACGTCTTCATCAATCTGCCCACGGCCAAGGCGCATTCGGCCACCGGGGTCAGCTTTGGCCTGAAGAACCTGATGGGCGTGATTTGGGATCGCCAGACCTTCCATAGCGACATGGACATCCATGTCGGCATCGCCGATCTCGCGACGGTCGTCAGACCTCAGCTGACGATGGTCGATGCGCAGCAGCTGCTGCTCACCCGCGGCCCCGCGGGACCGGGAGATGTGGAGACCTTTGGCGGGGTGGTCGCCGGGGTCGATCCCGTCGCGGTCGACGCCTATGCCGTTGGCATGGCGTCTTGGAACCATCGCACCTGGACCCCGAGCGACGTGGCCTTTCTCCAGCATGCCGCCGCCCGCGGGGTGGGAAGTCTCGATCTGGCTTCGATGAAGATCCTCGAGCTGAGCTGATGGTTGCCGACTCGACCCCAGCGCATGCCCGGCGGTGGGTCGGCGGCCTCGCCGCGGCGTTTCTGGTCATGATGGCGTACCCGAGCCCGGCGGGAGCCGCGCCGTATGAAGAGACCCGCGCCGAGGATCTGAGGCCCTGGACCGCCAATCACGACGAGCGCGTTCTGATCCTGACCGCGGGCGCCCTCTATCGTTTCCAACCCGATCCGGAAACCTGGACGTCACTGACGCCCGAAGACGGGCTTCCGGCAGCGCCGTTCACGGGGCTCTTCCTCACCGAGGAGGACCTCTGGATCGGAGGGCTGGGGGCCGGGTTCTCGGATCCCGGGTTCGACGACTGGCAACGCTACGGTCCGGGGGAAGGCTACCCGGGTCGCGCGGTGCAGGCGGTGGATGCCGATGACGACTACGCCTACGCCGCCACCGATGGGGGCGCCGCGCGCTTCGACCGCTATGTCCTCGAGTGGGAGCCTCTGGGCGGGGAGAGCGGCTCTCCCCTGGGCCCGGTGACCGACGTCGCCGTGGGCGACGATCGGGTTTGGTTCGCACTGGACCAGGGTATCGCCGAATACCGCAAGGAGAGCGAGCATCTGCGGGTCGACACCCTCCTGGGCCAGTTGTCGACACCCCGCGTTCTCGCGCTGCGCCAGGGCGCCGACCACGTGTGGGCCATCACCGCATCCGGTGTGGCCCGCTACGACAAGAACCTCGAGACGTGGACCAGTTTCCTCCCGGGCGTCGATCTTCCCGATGCCCGCATCCACCAAGCAACCCTGATGGGCGCGGACCTTTGGCTCGGCACCGATGATGGCCTCTGGAGTTATGACGCCGATACCGGGATCTGGCGCCGGGACGAGTCATGCGCCCAGATGCCGGGTGACCGCGTCTACTCCTTCTCCCAGGATGAGGGGCTTTGGGTGGTGACCGAGGAGGCTTTCGCCGCCTACGACGAAGACGCCTCCCGCTGGATCGATTTCACCGCCAGCGTACCGATCGCCCCGGGGGAGGCGGTCGATCTCACCTGGGGCTACGGCGCCCTCCTCCTCCGCGGATCCGACCGGATCCTCTACGCGCTCAAGCAAGGAGAGAGCAATCCGCAGCTCTTCGCGTTCCACGAGCAGGCGATCGCCCATCCGGTGGCATCGGATGGTGCCGGCCCCCCCGGTTGGGATCTGGCGCTCGATGACACCGGATTGGGGCTTCGGCGCTCGAACAGCGAGTACCTCCTCCTCAAGGGTGGCGCCACCGTCTACGTCGAGGGCAGCTTCGATGATCAGCAAAACGAGACGCGCGCCGATCTCACCCTGAGCGGCCGTACGGCCGCGGGGCGCACGCTGAATGGTCTCTATGACACGTCCGATCCCGACGACGAGACCTATCTGCTCAGCTTCCGCGGCACGCGGGAAGATCTGCTGCGCAATCTGAGCGCGGGGGAAGTCGATCTCGGCTTCTTCAACAGCGATCTGACTCCCGGCGTGGGGCTCAAGGGGGGCTGGGGACGGGCGGAGTGGGGCGGCCGTTCGGAGGCGACCCGCCGCCGGCTCCTGACCGTGGACGGCTGGGCCGGCGAACGCCGCACATTCCCGGGACGCGTGGTCCACTACGGTCGCAAGCTTGTCTACCCCATCCCCCACCGGAATCTCATTCCCGGCTCGGAGGTGATCCGGGTGGACCGGGAGGTCCTGAGCGTCGAGATCGACTACGCCATCGACTGGGGCGCGGGCAACTTCACCTTGGGTGATCACATTCTCTTGAATGACGATACCGCGATCGAGGTGACCTACCTCTACGAGGCGCAGGGCAATCCCGGCGCCAGCGAGAACCTAAACGTCTATGCCGGGCAGATCGGCATGGCCCCCGCCGACTACTTGTTCTTGGGCGTCAACGGGTCCTCGTGGGAGACGGCGCCCGGGCAGACGGCGAGCGCGCTGGATGTCAACGCGCGCATCGAACATCGCACCGATCAGAGCTTCTTCCGCCTGCGTCCCGAAGTGGCCATGAGCCAGACTTCGATGGAAGATGGGCAGGACGTGGCCACCGGTCTCGCCCTGCAGGGACGCTTCCGCGGCCTCGAGGTCTCCGGTTCCTACCGGAACCTGGCCGCGGACTTCACCTCCCTCGAGGACCGCCGGACCCTCCTGGGTCGGCTCCGGGAGGAGTCGAAGCTGCGCGGCCGACTCGATGTCAGTCGCAGTCTGCAAGCGACCGTCGAGTGGGATGAAACCTCGTCCGATCAAGTGGGGGGCGGCGGGGGAGACGGGCGCGAGTCGCTCTTCATGGCGGGCCTTCAGATCCGCCGGGGCGGCTTTCCCAACCTCAGTTTCCGCCGCGGACGGGTGCTGATCGACTCGATCGGCCAGCGAACGGAGAAGCAGATCAGCCGCGCTGAGGTGGAGCTCAATCCGGATCCATCCCGCATCCGTCCGCTGGGGATCAAACGCCTCTACCTCCGCGCCTTTCTGCAGCGCAGTGATCGCGAAAAGCCCGCCGATGCGCTGCGCCGCATCACCGATCACGCCTTCGTGCGCCTCAACGGATCCTCTGGAAACCCGCTCTCCTGGAATCTCGACTTCGAGGACCTCTGGACCCACGCTCCGGACAGGGATGGCCCCTACGGACTGCGGCGATTCCAGGAGATCGATCTCAGTTTCCAGACCCGCCCCCACCCCACGATCGATGCCTATCTGTCCTGGCGAGGAGAGAGAAACCTCCTCTGGAAGGAAGGTGGCGGGAGCGAGCGCTTCGAAGCCGAGCGCCACTTCACGACCACCGCACACCTCTACCCCGGCCGGATCGCATCGCGACTCTCCCCGCTCAGCTTCCAGTTCGATCTCACCGGCACCGGAGCCGAAACGGGCGGCGCCGGGGATGCGCTCCCTGGTTCCGGCAGCCTGTGGCGCGCCTTTCACGACGCGCCCGAACGACGCCGGAGTCACGCGGGGTCCCTCGAATCCCGCCTGCAGATCCTCTCCTGGCTGCGATTCATCGATCGCTGGGAGCGTTCGGAGAGCGAAAGCATCCAACCGGCCGCGGAGACCGAAATCACCGGCGACAAACTGGAGAACCGGATCGAGATCACACCGATCGGGGGGCTGGTGACGATTCGTTACATCACCGATGACCGCGACAACACGCTCCGGCATCTCTATCCCGATCCGATCTTCCAGGAAACACGGAGATTCCTCACCGAGTGGAACCAAACGTGGGGGGGCGGCTGGCTCACCTACCTCGCCTTCCAAACCGAACGCACGCATGACCCGTCCACGAGTCCCCTCCCCCTGCACGGGTGGAGCCCGCAGGGGCGGGTCACCTACCGACAACATCGGTGGCGGACCGATGTCAGTCTGAGCACCATCTACAGCGCGGAGGAATCGTTCGACACGGACACGGCGGCACGCGTCGATGAGCGCACGCTGACCATTACCCTGTCGCTGAGTGTTCAACCCCTGCGTCTGGTGACGTTCAAACTGCAACATGATGCCACTTGCGCCGCCGGGAAACGCACTGAACATGAAATAGATTTGCGTTTGATGATTCGCGCGTAAGTGCGCGTACTTGTACAGCCTCCCTTTCACCCGTCATAATGGATGGGCCTCCCCTTGATCACCCACCAGAAAGGAGTCCCGGAATGATGAAACGCCGCCTACCCGTGATCCTGGCGGTCGCACTGACGGCCCTGACCGGTTCGTCGGTCGCCTGGTACCCTGCCGGCATGCAGTCGGAGATGGCAACCGCCACGTGGTGACCCTCCTGCCCCTATGCCGACTCCGGTCTGGAGATGGTTGGGTCTTGGTTTGATCACTTCGAGTTCAACACCATCAAGTACTTCACGACCACCGGTGGGCTCGGGAATGACGACTCGATGGCCAGGATGAGCTACTACTCGATCCAGTACTTCCCCACGTGCCTCTTCTCGGGTGTGGTCTCGTTCATCGGGGGGAGCGGTGAGGTCGCCACCGGGGAGCCGTTCCGCCGGCTCGTCGAGAGCCGCCTGGCCGATCCCACGCACTTCAAGATCACGATCCATGCGATCGACTTCGAATACAGCCCGACTACGGGCCTCATCGATTTGGACGTCGAGGTGATGGAGGATGTTCCCGACATCTCCTCGCTGGTTCTGCGCATGTCGGTGGTGGAAGACGGCCTGCGCTACGGCGGCGAGTGGTACGAAGACGTCAACCGCGACATGCTCGATGACGTGCCGATCACGGTCGACGGCCTGGGCGAGCTCCAGCACGTCAACGTCGAGTTTGCCGTCGATGCGGCTTGGAACCCGGCCGACTTGAGGATCGTCGTCTTCATCCAGGATGACAGCGATCGAAGCGTCCTCACCTCCACCAGCACTCTGCCCACCCCCGATTACGCGATGCGCTACTACGCGCTGGGCAGCCGTCTGGGAATCACCAGCCCTTACACCACGCACGGCTACGACTGGCTCCGCATCTACAACACCGGCAATCTCACCGATACCTTCGTTGCGTCCGTTGAGGTCGATGGCTCGGTCGAAGCCATGGGTGTCCTTTGCGACGCGCAGGTCTGCTACGGGCCCTCGTTCAGCACCTCTCTCGATCCGGGGGAATACGTCGACCTCTACGTCGACGTGACGCCGCTGGGGAGCGGTTATGCGCACGCCACCGTAACGCTGACCCAGGACGGTCAACCCGGCCGCGAGCGCCACCTCACCTACGTCTGCGGCACGGACGAGGCGAACATCCTTCTGGTCGACGACGATGCGCCCGACCCGTACGAGACCTACTACGCCGAAGCTCTCGACCATCTGGGGCACCACTACGTCGTCTGGCCGCGCGGTGCGGCGCTGCTCACGGCATCGGAGCTGGCCCAGTTCTCCTACGTGATCTGGCACGCCGGCGACACCATGCCTACCCTGGATGCCCACGACCAGGCGGCCATGAGCACCTACCTCGACGGCGGGGGCAAGCTCTTCGTCTCCGGCCAGGACATCGCGCTGGAGCTCGACGAGTACGGTGTGGCGCCGCAGTGGTTGGCGAACACCCTGCACGCGATCTATGACGAGGACGATGTCAACGATTACGATCTGCGCTCGGTGCAAAACGACCCGATCTCTCATGATCTCGACCTGGTGATTCAGGGGGGTGATGGCGCCAACAACCAGACCAGTCCCGACGCCATTCTCCCCGCCGACGGCTCGGCGTCGGTGATCTGGAGCTACGGCCCCACCTATCACGCCGCCATCAAGGCCGACACCGGAACCTACCGCGTCGTCTACTTCGGGTTCGGTCTCGAGGGGATCAACAACGCGGAGGATCGGTGGATGGTGATGCACCGCGTGCTCCGGTGGCTCCAGAACGGCGGCGCCACGGTGGACGTCAACGATGCGTCGCCCACCCTGCGCGCCGATCTCCGCGCCCATCCGAATCCGGTCTCCGATCAGGCCCGCGTTCGCTTCACACTCCCCGCCTCCGGGCAGGTGACCCTGAGCGTGTTCGCCCCCGACGGGCGCGTGGTGCGCTCGCTGGCGAGCGGGGCCTGGGAGGCGGGCGTGCACGAGGTGCGCTGGGACCGAACCGGCGACCACGGCCAACGGATCCCGGCCGGCGTCTACTACTACCGGCTCGAGACGAACGGAGAGGTGCAGGTCCGCAAGACCGTCCTCGTCCGGTAGGCCGAGCAAGGGGCGCCCAGGGAGATGTCCTCCCTGGGCGCCTAAGTTGAGCTTCCGTCTGAATCTGTCCCCCTAAAACCAAGAACGCAACAAAATTGCCTGCACTCCCCTACTGCGATCACACCTCCCCAAATGCTATAATTGTCCTGGACTTTTGTGGACGCGGTCGCACCACGGCCGGCAGGGAGCCGTGCCGGGTGCGCGGAGGGACGCTCGTGGGATCCGCGGATCGTTCGGATTCCGGAGCTTGGAGGAACAAGGGAGGAGTCATGAGACAAGGCCTACTCGTCCTGACCGTTGGCCTAGTGCTGGGAGCGGTGGCGGGTGTTGCGCATGCCTGGTATCCGAGTGGGATCCAGGTGGAGTTCTCCACCGCTACGTGGTGTCAGTATTGCCCCAATGCCGCTGCGGGATTGGAAGCCAATCAGGGTTGGTTCGACCGCACGGAGTTCAACGTGATCCGCTACTACGCCACCTCGGGTGGATTGGGCAATCCCGACTCCGATGCCCGCAATACCTATTACAACGTGGGCGGGTATCCCACCCTTACATTCATGGGCACAACTCAGGTCGTCGGAGCCGGTGAGGCCAGTTCGGACGGTTTGGCGTACCGGGCAATCATCGAGAATCTACTTGGCAAGCCGTGCCATTACAAGATCACGATCAACGAGGTCATCTTCAACGAGGATGCGGGCAACATCAACCTCGACATCGAGGTGATGGAGGATGTCCCCGACGTATCGCAGATGGTGCTGCGCCTGGCGCTCCTGGAGGATCAGGTTCGCTACGGGGTCGAACGCCACGACGATGTCCTGCGCGACCTGCTTCCGGAAGTGGCGGTCACCATCGACGAGATCGCCGAGACGCAGAATGTCGATCTGCCCTTCGTGGTCGACGCGGCCTGGGAGATCTCCGAGCTGCAGATCGTCGCCTTCGTGCAAAACGACGCTGACAAAGAGGTGATGGCCAGCGCATCGACGCACCCGATTCCCGAGTATGCGATGCGGTTCTACACGCTGGGAGACAAGGCGGCCGTGTCCCCGGTCACCTATACACACCATTTCGACTGGTTTCGCGTGTATAACTTCGGCACGCAGACCGACAACTTCTCCATCAACCTCGAGCTGGAAGGTACGGCTCAAGGTTTCGCTGCGGTCTGCGATGAGCAGATCTGCTACGGCCCGACGTATAGCGAAACGCTGGCCCCCGGGGAATACTTCGACCTCTACGTCGACATCACGCCCTTCGAGAGCGGCTACATCCACGCCCTCCTGAAGATCACCCAGGACGGTCTGCCCGATCGCGAGCGGGTGGTGAAGTACCAGCTCTTCACTGATGATGTCGAGATCCTGGCCGTCGACGATGACGGGCTGGAGCCGTTCGAGGACTACGTCACCGCCGCTCTCGATGGACTCGGTCTCGACTACGGTCTTCTCGATCGCAACTTCGCGGAGCCGACGGGCACGTTCCTCAACAACTTCACGACGGTGATCTGGCTCACCGGACTGGCCTCGCCTACGCTGGACGCCGGCGATCGGGCGGCGCTGGGCACCTTCCTGGACAACGGCGGCCATCTCTTCGCCTCCGGCCAGGACATCGGCTACGACTTGCACGATCAGGGTGGGGCCGCCTATCAGTGGTACCGCACGTATCTGCACGCCAACTTCGTCAACGATGACACCGACGACTACACCCTCGACGGCGTCGCCGGGGATCCGATTTCACAGGGCTTCAACCTGGTCATCCAGGGCGGTGACGGCGCCAACAATCAAGCGTACCCGAGCGACATCGATCCCGCCGATGGGTACGCCTCCGTGATCTGGACCTACGACGCCCAGCGTAACGCGGCGCTCCGCGCCGACAACGGCACCCACCGCGTCGTCTACTTCGCCTTCGGTTACGAGGCGATCGACAATGCGATGGACCGGAAACTCGTGATGCACAAGGTTCTGCGCTGGCTCAAGACCGGAGCCCTCACCGTCGACGTCGACGACCGGCCGGCGCGATTCCGTGCCGACTTGCAGGCGTTCCCGAATCCGGTTCAGGACAACGCCAATGTTCGCTTCACGCTCCCCACCACGGGAGCGGCGACGCTGAACGTCTTCAGTCCCGACGGCCGCGTGATCCGCACGTTGGCTCGCGGCGAGCTCGAAGCCGGTCTGCACGAGGTGAGTTGGGATCGGACGGGGGATCACGGACAGCGAATCCCGGCCGGGATTTACTACTACCGCCTGGAGACCGACGATGTGTCACTGGTTCGCAAGGCGGTCCTGATTCGATAGCCGAAACAACCCGCAACCGACCGCGAAGCGCCCGGGCCGCCCCGGGCGCTTCCTTGTGCGCGCATCGTTGCGTCCTCCCCGCGCCTGCACCTACAATCTCCCCCAAGGAGGAAGAGGCCATGCCCAGAAGCTGGAGCCATCCGATCGTGTTGACCGCCCTCGCGGGGTCGATCCTTCTCCCGGTCGCCCGCGGGGAAGAGCCCCCGTACCCCTCGGCCGCCGACATGATCCCGGAGGCGGGTGACGACCTCACCCGCGAGGGGGATCTGGCCCTCTATATCGGCGACGAGCTCTTCGACTACATCGACGGGGGCGCGCCGCAGTATATCGAGTACGGTTTCTCCGAGGTCGCCTCCCAGGAACTGCTCTACAACGGGCACACCTACATCTTCGACGTCTATCGGATGCACACCCCCTTGGCCGCCTTCGGGATCTTCAGCGTCCGTCGCCCCGGGGCTTCTCCCGCACTGGAAGGCTTTCCCTACAGCAGCTTCACGACCTACCAGGGCATGGTTGCTCACGGGCCGTATCTCATGGAAATCGCATCCTACGAATCGTCGGAAGCAACGGCTTCGGAAATGGCCCACCTGGCGAAACTCGCGGCCGGCAAGCTTGACCCCACCCGCGGGGGAGGCGATTTGACGAGGGAGGCCCCCTTCACCCGCCTGCCGATCGAGGGGCGACAGCCGGGCACCGAGGAGTTGGCCCGCGGCCCCATCAGCCTCCGCGCCTCGCTGGGCGCCGATGCCCAGGGCGGATTCTTCGCGGTTCTGGAGGACATCCAGCTCGCCATGGCGAAGGCCGACATGCGGGCCATCGGCGGCGCATCTTCGAGCCCCTGGTGGCTCGTCGCCGGATACCATCCACGAGCCGATGAGCAGGGAGCTCTGCAGGCGGAGACGATCCTGGTGACGCTGGTCGGAGAGGGCGATCCGACCGCGCTCTGGAAGGCGGTGGGCATGATGGCGCGCGCGCAGGAGGGCGTGCGCGAGCTGGAGGACCGCCCGGGCTGGATCTGGACCGAGGCGGACGGGCGCCGCACCTGCGCCGTCAAGCGGGGCGCGGATCTCGTTCTCGCCTGCTCCCGCCTGGAGGCCTCGGCCTTTGCCGACTGGGCCTGGAAACTCGCCCAACCCTAGAGAGAGGAGGCCGGAGTGCCGAAGCGGAAACCCTCGCGCCAAATGGAGACGTTTCCCAATCCGAAGAAGGTGCGGGACTACGAGATCGAGATCAGCTACCCCGAGTTCACCTGCGTCTGTCCCCTGACCGGACAGCCCGACTTCGCCACCGTACGCATCCAGTACGTCCCGGATGCGTTGTGCGTGGAGCTCAAGTCGCTGCGCGACTATCTCTGGTCCTACCGCAACAAGGGGGTCTTCCACGAGGCGGTCACCAATCGGATCGCCGACGACCTGATCCGCCTGCTGCAGCCAAGGTGGCTACTGGTGGAAGCCGAGTTCCATACCCGCGGGGGGCTCAGCACCACGGTGCGGGTCGAGACCGCCGAGCCGAAGGCATGACCGCCGAGCTGGAGCTTCCTCCGTACCGCCCCCCGAGCGAGGCCGACTCGGTTCTCGTCCGGGTCACCCGCGGGTGTCCTTGGAACAAGTGCACCTTCTGCGGGATGTACAAGGACCTCTCCTTCGAACTGCGTCCGGCGGAGGAGATCATCCGCGACCTTCCCCGTCTGCGAGAGGTCTTCCCCGCGGCCGCTTCGGTCTTCCTCGCCGACGCTGACAGCCTGACCCACCCCGACCTGCCGGAGATCCTTCAGGCGATCCGGCGCACGTTTCCCGAGGCGGAGAGGATCACATCGTACGCCCGCTTCTCGACGCTGCGCGGGCGTAGCCAGGAGCGATTGCGCCTGATTCGGCAAGCGGGACTCGATCGCCTCCACGTCGGGCTGGAGTCGGGATCGGCTCGGATCCTGCAAGCGGTCCGCAAGGGAACGCGCCCGGATCGGGCGATCGCCGCCAGCCGGCGGGCGATCGAGGCGGGCTTCGAGCTCAGCCTCTACGTGCTCTCCGGGCTCGGCGGCGAGGACGATTGGGAGGAGCACGCCGAGCAATCCGCGGCCGTGCTCTCGGAAGTGAGCCCCCATTTTCTCCGGCTCCGCAGCCTGGTCATCCTCCCCGGCACGCCGCTCCACGATGCCTGCGACTCGGGCGCCTTCATCCCCGCCTCCCCGTTGACGCGGCTGCGCGAGACCCGCCGACTGATCGAGCATTTGGAGCCAACCTCCACCCACGAGCTCAGGGTGTGCAGTGATCACTTCTCGAACATGATCTGGGCCGACAGCCGGCCGGCTTACAACGGCATCGAGGGATGTCTGCCGCGGGATCGCCGCGCGATGCTGGCGGCGTGCGACCGGGCGCTCCGGCGCCTCGAGGCAAGCCGCCGCATCGAGGATCCGAGCACGCTTGCCCGCCGGGGCCGGCTCCTCAGCCTCTATTGACCGAGGCGCCGGAGCACGGCGCCGTAGTGCGCATCCTCCGACTGGGCCACCTGCTCCAGAAACCACCCCGATGTCCGCCCCACGCGGGCGAGATCGTCGGGTTCCACGAGGAGCCAAGGGAAGTAGGGTCCCACGCGGCCCTGATACTCGACCCGGATCACCAGCTCACCCGGGTAGCGCCCGCGGTCCCGCTGCGCCTCTTGGAACCGGAGGCGATCGGTATCGTCGGTCGCGGTGAAGGCGATGGAGGTGGCGATCAGGGCCGCCCCCGGGCGAGAGACCGCGTGGAGCGAGCGGAGGAGCTCGGCCAGTCCCGGAAGGGTACCGCCGAGTCCGAGGTTGTGACCCATGAGGAATACCGAGGCAAAGGAGCGCTCCTCGGGCGCGAGCAGCCGGTTCAGATCCTCCCAGCGGCCGACGCGGACATCCACCGCTCCGCGCGCCCGAGCGAGTTCGGCCACCCGGGGCAAGGACTCGATGGCCACAACCTCGAGTCCCCGCCCCTGGGCCCAAAGCGTCATCCGCCCCGTGCCGGCCCCGACGTCGAGCACGGGGCCGCGGGCGGCTTCCAGCGGGCCGGCTTCCCAGGGAAAAAACTCGGCGGGTTCGGAGAAATAGACCTCGGGCGAGTGGTCGTCCTCCAGGAGCCCGTCATCGCGCCGGATGCCGTAGACCGCGGGAAGTCCCTGATGGAAATCCCACAGCACGCGCGCCCACAGATCGGTATCGGTTTCACTCATGCCGTTCGCGGGAACGGTCTCTCAGAGCTATGCTCCGCAAGCGCTCGACGTCCGGCCGCACGTCGCCGTGCAGCCGGCCTCCTTCTTGGCGATCCGGCAGCAGCCCGGAGAACCCTGGTGCAGACCACATTCGCCGCAGGTCTTCTTCCCTTCGCCCTTGCAGCAGTCACCGCTGCCCTTGACCTCCCCGCACTGGTTGCAGAGCGTCACATCGCCCTTGTGGTCCGGGTCGATCTTGCAGCAGCCGGGCGAACCCTTGTGCAAACCGCATTTCTGGCAGGTCTTCTTGCCGTCGTCGTTGCAGCATTCACCGCTGCCCTTGACCTCCCCGCACTTGCCGCACAGGGTAACGGAATCCTTCTCCCCCTTGCAGCTATGACTGCAGCCGGCCGAGCCGGCGCGCTTGCATCCGTCAGCTTTCAGCTCCTTGCCGTCGCACTTCTGGCTGCAATTCGATGCCGTCAAGACCGCCGCGTTGGCGGCGATGATCACCAGGGCCAACCCCAAACCGATCAGAATTCGTCTCATTTCTATAGTCCCCGCATCTTGTGCCTGTGTTGTGTTCTCTCCGCCCGCGGATCGATCCGCGGGCGCCGATTGTCTTCTCCGTTGATCCCCGCTCGGCGGCGAAAGTTCCGAAGAAACTTCGCATTGCGAAATTGTCGCACTACCGCTTCCCCCGCGCCTTGACAGCGACCGACCCTGGTCGCTATGGTGGATGCGTCTGAACAACCCTTCCGGTCCGGCCGAGCGCCGGTGAAAAGGGAAAACGGTCAGAAGCCGTTGCGGGCCCGCCGCTGTAGTCGGGGACGAGCTTTGCACGATGCCACTGCTGGGATGGTCCAGCGGGAAGGCGCAAGGCATCGGTTGATCCGAAAGCCAGAAGACCTGCCGGAAGACGAGAGGCGCGATCCTCCAGGCCCGAGGCCGGCCGCATGTCGAGTCCCCGGTTCTCGCGTCTGAGGCTCCGGGGTTTTTGATACCCGAAGCCGGGGGGGAACGCGGGGCGGCTGTCCCCAGGGCGGGACACCGCTCGAGCGATCTCCTCGAGGCCGGAGATGCTCGCACGCATCCTTTGCCTGATTGTGTGGGCGCTGCCATCGGCCGCGATGGCCGGTGTCGACTCCGCTCTCCCCGATCATCCCGATTCGGTGTCGCTGGCAGCCACGTGCGACTCGATGGTGGTCATCGGCCGCCGTCCGCCCCGTTGGGAACGGCTCCTCCAGAGCAGCTGCTTCGCGACCCGGATCGACGTTACCGATCAACGGGGACCGGCGGAAGAGGCCGCCGGCCTGTTGGAGGGCAAGACCGGATTGACCGTCCGTCGCTATGGTGGCCCGGGCGCCCTGGCGACCCTGTCGGTTCGGGGACTCGATCCGGGGCACATCGAGGTCTTCCTCGATCGCATCCCGTTGCGGAGCGCCTCCCAGGGCATCGTCGACCTGGGCGGTCTCGACCTGGCGCATATCGAATCGATCGAGGTCTACCGAAGCGCCCCCCCCGCCGATTTGGGGGGGCAGAGCGCGGGCGCCGCGATCCGACTCGTTCCCCGCGAGGGGGATCGAGACCGAAGCCTTCGCCTCCGAACCAGCCGGGGCAGCTACGGGACGGAGACGATCGAGACGGCGATGTCCGGATCGTGGAAGGGTTGCCGCGGCTTACTCTCCGCCTCGCGCTTTACGACCGACGGCGATTTCGCCTACCACAATGACCGTGGCACCGAGCACGAGCCCTCCGACGACGCCTGGGAATCCTGGTCGAATGGTGATCTGCGTCGCGAATCGATCTTCACGTCCCTGAGCGCCCAGCCCCTCCACCACCTTTCTCTCGCCTGGTCCAGCCAGTTTGGGTACGTCGACCAGGGCCTGCCCGGTTCGCGGAATCGCCCCACGCGCAGGGTCCGCCGCCGCGAGGCCAGCGAGATCCATCGGGCCGAGTTGTCCTGGGCTCGGATCGGCGGGCGTGCGCTGCAGGGCGGCGTGCACGGATACCGGGGGCGGAACGATCAGCACTACCGCGATCCCGAGCGCGAGATCATGGTGACCGGAGCCCTCCGCGAGCTCGATCAAGAGGAGTTGCAGGCCGGCGCGGGGCTCCACCTGACTTACCTTCTCCGGCTCCCCGCGATCCTCGGCGATCATCGGATCGACCTGTTGGGGGAGTGGCGCGATGAAGAGCTCCACCGGGAGCAGGACGATCGTCGACACCGGGTGAGCCGGCTTCTGACCGTGGGTGATCGGTGGGCAATCCTGGAAGGTCGCCTCCAGCTGGAGGCAGTGCAGCGCTGGGAGGAGGTGCGCAACAACTACACCGGCGTCTCCCCGTGGCGCGCCTTCACCGCGGCCCCGGAGCAGACCTATCGCTACCGGAACCCTCGGCTGGGGGGGCGCGCCTCCCTGGGGCGCGGGCACACCCTGAGGTTCAACTGGGGCCGTCACGCCCGCTTCCCCTCTTTCTTCGAACTCTTCGGCTACGAAGGTGCGATGGTGGGGAATCCGCACCTGACAGCGGAGGTGGGCAACCGCTGGGATGGGGGCTGGACCTGGAACCCAACACTTCGCCCCGCGGGCATGGAGATTTGGGCCGAGGTTGCCTACTACCACGCTCACATCGATGACATGATTCTCTATCTGACGGTCTCCGAACGGGAAACCAAACCCTTTAACCTCGACGCCGCCGAGCTCCGCGGCGCCGAGATGACGCTCTCCGTGCGTCATCTCCCCGGGCTGGCCGCCCTCTCCTGGGATGCCGCCCTCACGGCCCATCTTCATCTCCAGAAAACGCGCGATGAGAGCCCGAGCCCCGTCTACGCCGGAAAGGAGCTGACTTATCACCCGCCCCTCCGCGCCGGCATCCATGCCGATCTCGAGCGCGGGCGCTGGCGCCTGCGCTACACCGCGCGTTACCAGGCCGCATCCTATTGGGGACGATCGAATCTGGAGGCATTCAAGAGTGAGGGTCGCTGGGATCACGACCTGCTGCTGCGATGGCAGCTGCACGGCCGCATCTCCTGCTCCCTACGCATCGAGAATCTAATGAACCGGTCGCAGGAAGATATCCGCGGCTATCCGCTGCCGCTCCGATCTTGGTTCGGAGGGTTGGACCTCGAGCTCTGAGGAACACGCCATGCGCCTATTGCTACCCCTCATCGCAACGCTGCTGCTGACGGCCTCCCGCGCCGAGGGTCACGATCCCGCCGACGACTACCTCTTCGTCCTGACCTCGGAGCACGACTACACCGCCGGCAGCTTCTCCCTCATCGAGCTCACCTCCCCTTGGGAGGGCGATCTCAACCTGGCGCCGATGCACACCGACAATGTTGCCGTCACCCACAACGGCCTGATCTACGTCGTCAACCGCTGGGGGGGAGACAACATCCAGGTCTTGGATCCCGCGCAGGGCCACGCCACCGTGCGGCAGTTCTCGGTGGGCACCGGATCCAACCCCCACGACATCGCCTTCGTCAGCGACACGCGGGCTTTCGTAACCCGGTACGAATCGGCCGAGCTTTGGGAGGTCGACCCCAGCACCGGGGAACACACCGATACGATCGACCTTTCGCCGCTGGCCGACAGTGACGGCCTGCCCGAAATGGACGGGCTGGCGATCCACGACGGCAGCCTCTACGTTTCAGTCCAGCGTCTCGATCGTTCTTCCTGGCCCTGGGTCCCGGAGCCCCCCTCCTATCTGGCCGTGATCGATCTGGCGGACAATACCCTCCGTGACATCGATCCCCAGACGCCCGGGATCCAGGGGATCGCGCTGGCCGCGACCAACCCGAACTCGCTCATCCATGTCGATCCGATGACCGGCGATTTCCTGATCGGCGAGCAAGGGATCGGCGGCGTGCTCGACGGCGGCATCGAGCGGATCGATCCGGAGACGGGCGAGAGCGGCGGCTTCGTCGTCACCGAAGAGACGTTGGGCAATGACCTCTACGAGTGGGATGGATTCACCGGACGGCGCGGGTTCGCGGTGACGTTGACGCAACCGGACTACGGCACCGAGGTGGTCGCCTTCGACTTCAGCAGCGGCGAGCGGCTCGCGACTCTGCTTTCGAGCAACCTCTACGTCTACGCCGATGTGATCATCGACCCCTACCGCGACCAGGCGGTCATCGCGGACCGAACGCTCGAGAATCCCGGGCTTCGCATCTTCTCGATGAGCAGCCTGGAAGAGATGACTCAGACCGTGGTGTCGACCGGGCTCTTCCCCCACCATCTTCTCAAGCTCCCCGCTTCCGGCACGGGTGTCGGGGACTCCGAGCCGCTGGCTTCGCGCCCCCTCCTGAACGCCTGGCCCCAACCCGCGGTGGCGGATTTGAGCCTTCAGCTCGA
>Ga0180432_10003442_pt1 | contig 22541 bp, 34 predicted proteins | sample SS_ome_10_FD_132414 | JGI IMG/M metagenome (GOLD analysis project Ga0180432, IMG submission 132414) | Hypersaline lake sediment archaeal communities from the Salton Sea, California, USA - SS_1_MS_2 metaG | ecosystem: Environmental > Aquatic > Non-marine Saline and Alkaline > Hypersaline >...
CTTCGGTTTCTTTCTCTTCGGTTTCTTTCTCTTCGGTTTCTTTCTCTTCGGTTTCTTTCTCTTCGGTTTCTTTCTCTTCGGTTTCTTTCTCTTCGGTTTCTTTCTCTTCGGTTTCTTTCTCTAACTCCTCAAATTGACCTTCTTTCTTTTTCTCAAGCTTCAACATTTGCTCTTCAGGCATAGAAGGAGCTTTTTCGTCAGCACGATCTTCCCACTTTTCTTTTGTCTTTGGTGTTGGAATAGTCGGAAGAAGCTCTGATTCTGGAACGTTTTTGTTTTTCTCGAGCGACCTGTCTTCCCAGCCTGCTGCCATCTTTTGCATTTCAGCAACCCGTTCGATAGTTGGAATTACTTCGTAACCGGGTCCCTCGTGGTTTGCTAAAATGCTCTTGTCCAAGTACCTCTTGCGAATAAAATGCCCCGACTTCTTTAATCCCTCAACTACTTCTTCAGTTGCTTGCCCAAGACAACGATACCTTTTAATATCAGGGTCAAAGAAAACAGCTAGCACCGGCCTTTCTTCCTTGGCCGTTAAAAAATCAGTAATTGCTTTTCTCGTGAAACCAACCTTTTTCTCACCAGGAAGCAAAACTGAATCAGCAACTGAATATTGCTTTGATTTGGGATGGTTAGAGTCGTACTCAACCAAAGCACCGAATGTTTTGGTTTCGTTCGTTGGTGACACAATATCGACCTCAAAACCAAATTGTGCTTTACGCACATTCTTTTCGAGACCTTCGTCTTGCTCAAGAATACGTGCTTCCTTAAGCTTAATGTCAATGCCGCCTTTGTCCAACTCTTCGTTTAACCTTACACGAAGAACTTGAGTTGCTTCCTTCACCATTCTGTTCGATACGTTCTGTGGTACGTCAATCTTACGATTTGCAACCACGGAACGCGAATATGCCGGTGTAATGCTAGCATGTTTGCCGGCTGCCAAAACAACATCCTTCTTCTTACCACCATCGGTAGAAGCAAGTCTTGCATACCTCATTCTGACCTCCTAAGTCAAATCAGCGACATCTCGTCCTTGCATAATAAGTTTTGTATAGCGTGTCGGGTACTTCGCGACCCAATCTGCAGCTTCATAGTAACCATATTCACGTAGAAGCTTTTTTACTCTATTAACCTGTGATAACATGTTTGCAATACCAAGACCCTTAACGTGCTGAATAGCATTCCAAATACGTTTTGGCAATTTAAAAATCCCAAGTCGCCACTCACGTGGGTGTAAACCTTCGTCCTCTGCGATTTCGTATTCATACTCTTTAGCAAACCCTGACACATCAAAAAATTCAACACAACGATCCCATTCACCCAAATCAATCACGAACGAACGCAACCAGCCAACAACGTAACCCTCAACTCTGTCTTTGCCCGCTGCAGTATTGAGTTCTGGAAACTTTTTTACTATCTTGTCGGTTACAAACGAAACAATTTCTTGCAAGGTTTCTAAATCATAGCTAGTTAAACGTCCTAGTCGCCAGTGCCTTTTATCGATTGCTTGTTTTAAGATTTCGACTTTGGACTTAGGTGTTCGATCTTGACCTAGTCGCCAAGGATTTTCATTTGGTTCTTCACCAGCTTTTTCCTTTAACTCCTTAACTTCGGCTAACCCCTCTTCGTAGGTGTCCACAGCAAAAAGCATACCATGACCGACTACATAGTATCCATCTATTTTTTTAATAACACGGTATGGCCCCGAAGTATCAATACTTATCCCATCACTAAAATTAAGAATAGAACCCGAACGACTTTCGGAAGTCTTCGCGACTGGTTGTTCCGGATAGGCAAATTCAACTACTTGTTCAAACATATTATTTTTCTCGTAAAGGCTTTTTGACTTTCTTTTTGGCTCGACGCTGAATCTGCGACCACTTATCACGTACGAAGTCACGCAATTCAGATGGGAGATCTTCTAATAACAAATGCACTTGTTGCACATTTATTCCCTTCATTAGAAATTGCCACAAAATGCTTATTGCAAAAGACCTGTACCCAAGTTCAAGTAGCGTCTTAAAAAATCGACTGAAGCTATCAAGACCAGCTCGTTCACGAAGCCAGGTAGCTACTTCCTCTGCGTCTAAACTACTAATCTCAAAGTTGGGTTGCCTTAAGTCGTTTATGAACGCAGTGATATTAGGATAGTCTAACTGAGCCTTCCTTAAATCAAAAGGGCGAGTACCCTCTTTCTTTTGGGCTTCGGTTTTCTTTTGAACTTTTGTTTTCTTACCTCGCCATAAGCCAAGACGCCATGGAGGACTAAGTTCTGGATATTGCCCTGGTGGAGTTCCTTGCTCGGATGGTTCCATTTCTTCGTAAAGTGCTTCATCTAAAACGTTACGTAGTGTTTCGTCAAGTCCTTCTATGTTTACGTGAGAAGCGACATAACGTTGCAACTCTCCACGTGGCATATCGGCTGTCAATAACACAAGAAGATTTTGATTGTCCCCGATTTTTGCAAGAAGAATATCTATTACTTGCTTCGCAAAGTCTTGAGCACCCAACTTGTCGAAAGTTTCGAAAACAGGATAAAATGAACGAAGACCTCGCCAGTGCCATATAAGTTCTGCTACGTCTTGTGGATTAAGTTCTTCCACTGGCACTTCTCCAGAACGTAACGCATCCCTAAACGCACCAAGATCTTTATATTGTGCTATAAACGGTGAAGATGTTGGTTCAAGTTTAGGCAACTCTCTCTGTGTTTTGATTTTCTTTTTGGCTTCAACTAACTGTGGTTCAAGTGGAGCGCTATCTAACTGTGGTAAACCCTCTGCGGCATTTTGCATTGCTTCTTCTGAACCTGGAAGTGGTTCACCCAAGTGTTCATACACGGCTTGGTTCAATTGGTCTTCAAACTCGTCTAAACTTTTTACCGAATCAGCAATAAGACCATGTGCTAACTCAAGCACCACTGATTCACTAAGGTTGGGATGCTCAGCACTAATTTTCTTGGCAAGTGATTTGGCTGCATCAACCTTTTCTTTAATAATAGAATCAAAACGAGTACGTCCACCGACTTGTGCTTCTTTCTTTTCCTTCTTTTTCTTTTTGTCAGTAGAAGGTGTGCTACAACTTGAAGCGGCGAGTGCGTTAAGGGCTTGCTCAATCTCGACGTTGTTCTTCATTCGAAAAACTTGGCCGTCATGCACTTCCCAGATTGAGTTATCGTCGGTAGCCCGAACGACTCCAGAACCCACTCTTTCATGCGGAACGTGCCTGGCGAATCTTTCAAACGCAACACCATCAACACGCTCAAAAGATTGTTCTTTTTGAAGACTGTGATTTTGGATTGCCTTACCCAAATACGACGGTACGTTTGTGCTACGCTCCACGTTATACCTCCGAACAGAAACTATGTAAATTGATCGAATAACAATTAGACCAATCCGTGATTTGGATTTACAAAGATTTTTCTTCTACCGGAGTTAGTTTTTTGATTAAGATCTGCGATTCGGGTGGAGCACCGTCGAGAAGTTGTTTTTTACACCCTTCACAAATCCAAAATAACTCAGGTTTAGTATCAAGAAGTGGACGAATAGATACTATATGAGCCTCTGAATCGTCCATAATTCCTGAACACCTAAAACACGTTTTCGCTTCAGCCATAAACCTCTCCTTTATTCTATATGTGGGCCAATACGACCACGACCTGAAACTCGTGGGATAGCTCTTCCACCACCGCCACGTCCACTACCACCACTACCTCCGAATGCGGATGGGGCAGAAGTACCTATTGCTCTTCGTTTTGAAGCTTGCTGTATAATATGTTCAACTACTTTGACTACACACTCAATCTCGTCATCAGTTGATTCAATAGACTTTTCAATTCGTTGGCCCTTTTCTTCTAGCGATTTTAATTCACGTAATGCCCACCAATCTTGGAACCAATTGATCCGATCATCAACTAACGTCTCCCAAAATGAGTCATAGGCATCTCGTGTTACAGGAGAGTGTTCAACTTTGATACCTAATTTTGTTAAAGGTGAAACAGCAGAATAACCCCACCACCCATCATAAGTTACATAGCCAAATCGAAAATTCAACAATCGTTGCAATTTCGCTAAAAACTCAAATGGTTCTTGTGGATCAAGTTTTTCCTCGGCTTTACCCTTTAACCGAATTGATAAATCGATATGTGCTTCAGGCAATCGTGGTCCGCCAATATAACGTTGTACATGTCCAACTGCAATACCACAAGCGTCTCTATTGCTTTCACCTGCCTTACCACTACCCGTCCCAATATCAATGTGAGCATAGTATGTCCACTGTTTGTTACCAGTAAACCACTCTGGCAACTCGCGAAACACAGTCCCAGCATCTTCAGGTACGCCTGCACCCTTATCTGGATGAGGATCAGCTCGCTCTGTATTAAGTTTGGCAAGTACAAACTCCCAATCCTCAATCCACGGATGTTCTGCGGAAGTTGGAATAGCACATAGGTCACGTAAAAACCTATACTTATCATTAATAAGTGATTGACGATATCTTTCTGGTACTGCTAACTTATATTCAATTTGACTCTTGTTCGGTAACTCGCGCACCACCACATGTTCAAATCGCGGATCGTTTTTCAGTCGCGGGTCAACATCAAACAATGGTCGTCGTCTATATAATACCTTCAAGTCTCGCCAGTCACCAACCCCACAACTATTACCATACTTTTCTTCTAGTTCAACTAAAATCTTTTCCATAAACCTTTCTTCTGTTCCTGCAGAAGAAATTAACACCACAACACCCTCGTCTAAGAATCGTGATTTACGTCTGTCATTAAGGGCATTAAATAACCCCTCAGTTTGATCTCCCTTAGCTGTTTCAAATCCACCAGGCAATGCAGCTTCGTCTATAATTCCTCCAAACATATCAGCTCCAGCTGGAAAGGCTCTACTTGAGTTGCCTGGCACAACTTCAATATAAGGAATATCACTAAGTAAATCATGTCTGTAAAATCTTAAAACGGATTGAACCGTTGGATCTGGTAAATTGTTGGTTTCCTTAAACCACTTACACTCATCAATCGCTGCCATGATTTTATTGAACACAACACGTTTGGCATTGTCAGCAGATGGTGCCATATTCATAAAAGCAATTGTTGTACTCTTCAACCCAAACCACTTAAATGGGTTTCGCATCAGTAGCAAACGATATGTAAGATAACTAACGATTAAACTAACCTTGGTGCTTTTACCTGACCCAATACCTTCACAATCAACCACCAACTGGGCAATTGGTGAATAATCATCATCACCACTAAACAATTCTATCAAATCATCGGCGACAGCAGGCCAGATACTGTCATCATTCATGAAATCCTTACCAAACATGAACTCTTTAGGACTGACAGGTTTCTCAAGCCACTTTTTATCGTCTGAAACCCTCTCGACTCTTTTGAGAAGGCGTTGACGCATGGCATCGAAACTATCAGGAGTTGGGTCTGGTTGTGAGCGCTTTAGTGGCATTTGTAGCTCCGGATAACTGTCCTACCCTTGGTAACGCGTCAGCGACAATAGTTAATGCGCGACGACGAAATTGTGCTGGCACATCTTCTGCATGCTCGATTTGATCAGCGATATCAACAATAATTGCATTAACCATTTGAACAGTAATCGGTCGTGTTTCAAGTTTCTTTTCCAATTCAGCAAGCAAGCGCAATCCTTGATGTAGCTCACGAGATGCACCAAGCAGTTTATTAAAGTCACCATCATTATCAGCTTTCGTTGCGGCTTTTACTAGTCTTGCAACTGATCCTGTTGCCTCACGAATCACGTCAACAACTGGTGCTAAAGTTTTACGTACTAAGTCTTGTTGATACAACGAGTAAGCCGCACCACACTTTTCCAAAAAGTTCTTGACACATTCAGTAGTAAAATGAACGTCCTGCTTGCTAGCTACTGCAAGTTGGTTAAGTTCGTCCACAACATCTTTTGCAGTCGTGCCAGTCAAAACCTTACGTAGTGTATGAGCAGCATATCCGTATTTTTCGACCTTTGTTAAGTATCTACCGTCTATGTGGAGCTCCCCGCATCTACAATTTTTTGTACTATTGACTTAAGATATGATACTGCAAAATCTGTAATCTCTGATATGAGCAACCGACAAGTAACGTCAGTAATCTCTTTACCATAAGGGTGAATTTTTTCGACTTCTCTTACTGCAACCTTAGTATGATTAAGAGCAGTTCTTAAATCACCCTTATAATATTTTACCATCGCTTTGCACAACTCATCGTCTATATTACCAAAAACCCAAAGAACTAGAAAACGTTGACATTGATCGTCAATATTGTCAAGTTGGAATTGATCCAATGAGGTGCGCTTACTTCGAAATTGACTCATTTTGTCGAGATGTTCTACGTCCACCATTGGTTATCCTCGAGACGACAAGATTTGAACTTGCGACCCCTGGCACCCAAAGCCAGTGCTCTATCCAAACTGAGCTACGTCTCGTTTGTTTTTGGTTTATCTACTACCTCATCCGGAACCTCAACTCTCGATTGTTGCTGTCGGTAACTCAATGACATTTCTTCACTTAGTTTAAGTTCCTTAAAACACTCTTCACACAAGTGTGTATCAATGCGCAACTCTTGATCAGTAGTCCCACTCTTCAAAGCAGATTGCAAATGAACCAAACAAACAGCAGGTTTCTTTTTTCTGCACAACCCGCATTCGATTTTATCTAACCGAACTGCTACTGTTTGATCGATAACAGCAATAATCTGTGAATTCTGTGTTCGGTATATCTTGCGTGCGAGTTTATCGAGTTCTTTATATGCGACAGTCTTCCCCGAGCCTTGACAAAACGGACACTTCTTTAAAACCTTTTGTGGTCCTTGTTGTGATATACTCGGATCCAGTTTTTGTGGTTGCAAGGGAACTTGCATTTTCCCTGTGCCTGCACAAAAACGACATTTCACAGCGTACTTGTCTGGCATCGGTTCCTCCATTTTTGAATAAAGTGGACCCGGGGAGAATTGAACTCCCGTCCTGTAATGGTCGCACATCCAATTATCCTACGCTCATTCCTCTTTATTTAATTTCACACTTCAAACTCCAAAGAGGAGGATTTTAAAGTGCAATACGATTTTTAAGGTTCCTCGTCGTTTGTAAGATCGTCAACTTACTCACGCACAGTTACATGCCTTTACGTCGTTACGAATCTATGTAACCTCGAATCGTTCGACGGCTGCTATGCAGCCATCCTTACAGGTTTGTCGCCTGAAAGTAGGTGGTCTTCTTTTTACGTGGCCTGAAGACCAACCACGAAGCGCTATTGGGCATGATGCCCATCCAGTCGAATCCTGTCGGGCCCATATTTTCAAAGAACATATTTAAGCAGTAGTGGTGAGCAGATCGTTTACACGTCTCGCTCTCATTACCTTAGTAATGGTCCTCGCGCCCTTCCGCTCTCGTGGCTGAGTTTTACTCACTGCTCGGCCTCCATGCTATGCACGGTTCTTAGCAGTGTGTGGGAATTCCTGCACACGGTCACCGCGTTACGGTTCTCACCACTACTACGATTCTCTCTTCGGAGAAGAGAATATTTCCTTTTCAAAGATCTACCCCGGAAGGGTTCGAACCTTCGATACTGGCTCCAAAGGCCAGTGTGTTGCCATTTACACCACGGGGCATCTAATAATCAATTCTGCACCCCGATGGTCTCGATTACCGATTCCGTTAAATTTCTTTCCATTATAATCCCAGCGGGCGTAGTATCACCAGTAGGTTCGAATCCTACCGATTCCCAAAACTCTTCCGCATCTGAAACAGCAGCTAGTTGTATTTTAACGAAATCACGTTTGTAAGCCCATACAGTTAAAAGTTCTACAATTAATTGACCATGACCAAGCCCTTTATCCGTGACCTCCAAATAAGCAATTCGAAGTGCATCATCTTTGCTATTTAATTCTAACACAAACGTATCACATTCAATGTTCATTATACCATTTCGGCCTTTGTAATTTGGTTCACTTTAAACGACTTAATTTGTCCTGTTTCATCACGAGCCTGTAACAATACATCATCAGCCGGTCCTTTTGTTGAAAAGGGCGTAATAACATACTCTTTTATTTCGTCGCCTGCTTTCTTATAAGTTATCTTAACTGGTTTACCAGTTTCTAGTGCTGCATCTAAAGTCACCATAACACTAATCATCGGACGCGACTTATCATCATGCTTCCACGAATCACTAGCATGTTTCTTTATATAGGCTAAAGCATGACCTTGATTCTTTTTCAAGTACCACAAGAAATATCCAATTACTTGCGGGTCGCCAGTATAGGAATACCTCTCACCGCGAATCTCCACATCCACCCAAGTTGGATAATCTGGTTTAGGGCCGTAAGCGATTACTCGTACAAACTGTTCTGTTTGAGCTGTTTTCGTCATTGTGCGAACTCCAACCGTCTAATTTGTGAGATATAAAATGTCTTAAGCTTGCCATCACTATCATAAGCTAACATGGCACGCTTATCTCCAACGTCTGTACTTAACCAAGTAATTTCCTGAGGTAAAACTTGATATTGTTTGGTTGTTCCATCGGTTCTTGTATAAGTTATGTTAAGTGCCCGTTGTTCCGCAATGGCTTGTTGCACACTTACTAAAACTGCTTCATATTGTGCTTTTTTCGTTTGCATCACTTCTTGGATTGGTAAAACGGCATATGTTAACTCGGCAAGTTTAACCCCAACATTCTCACTATGCAGATTGCTAACAATTTCGCGTAACTGTCGCCAATGGGCAAGCTTACTTAACTTGGTAGCCAATTTATCCATACCAACTACAGTTGCATATTGCTCTGCGACTGCGCAAGCTTCACGCACTTGTGCTGCTAATGCAATAGACGCTGGGTCCAATTTCTCAGCAGCATCTACTATCTGAAAATAGTTAGCGAAACTAGTCTTCATCTTTATTCCTTTGGTTTAAACGGTAGTGTTGCACATTGGAAGCCTGCGGCTCCCTTATGTCCACCGCCACCATATTTCTTTGCGATCTCACTAACGTCAATATGTTCACGAGTAGTGTATAGACTAACGGTCCACTGCTTACCATCCCAAACAAATGGTAACATCAAATCATACTTATCTTCAAAACTCTCAAAGTATTGACTGCCACACTGTGCCAAGTTAGCTGCAATACCCGTACAACCTTCAAATTCAACTTCATACGCCCACGATTTCATGTAATCTTTAGCCCATTGATCGCGATATTGCAAAACAATAGAACCTTCATTGCCCACTTTAACTACTGTTGAACGATCCACACACCGGTGCCAGAATTCCGATTTTGGTTCTGTATCGTAACGTAACGCGCCATAATGAAATGCGTTAGTTTCAGGAAAAGCGAATGTCCAAGTATCGTAGTCCCCAATCAACTTCAAAAAATGTGGAACGTCTTTATACCACTCTTCTAACTGTTCGTCGGTTGGTTCTAATTTGTCCGGCAACATTTTATTTAAATATATCCAAGTCAACACACAACCTGCATATTTGGTACTACGATAGCCTTTTACTTTATGCGGGAAATCTTCGTACTTCGCGATTGCTGTCTTATGGTGATCGATCCATGTAACTGCCTTAGTTATCTTTAATAGTCTCTCCATCTCTTCTGGTTTAATAGAATAGTCAACAATAAAAACGGCTTCAGTTTTTTCGATTTGGTCAAACGGAAAAGGAATGTTGTAGTTAATTTGACATGTTTCGACATAATCACCAAAATTGTCAAGTACTGCAACGGCTGCAGCCCGCCCATCTAGGTCGTTATGATGGAAGCACTTCATTGGGTTCCTCCCTTACTACAGTTGCCTCTTTTTCTGCCGCACGAATTTCCTTTTGGAGCTTTTTACGATCGGGTTGGCTGACCTTCTCCTCACTTCCCTTTTGATGTGGCCGTTCTCGTTTACCAGTAAGTCGACCAGGTTCATAGCCAAGTTCTTTTTCACGTTCTTTAAGCATATCCATCCCAGCTCGCATTTCGCTTGGCTCGATCGGTTCTTCCATTATTCGTTCAACGTCCTCAACATATTCCTCTGCTTTGCGTTGACGATCAGGTGTATCACCACGATAGGAAATTCTCTTTGAAAGTAGTCGTTCCATTTTAGGATACCCACACCTCTCACACTTTTCAGGTGTACCCTTTTCACCCATTACGAGATATTCCTTTTCATAATGGCATCGTTTACACCTAAAGTCAAATAATGGCACTGGTTCCTCCATTCACGGAACAAAGGGTGTAGCAAAGCAGTGAGTGCGCCGAGAGGAAGGGCTACACTGCGGTGTCTGCTTGCGACACCCTTTATCCCTACTTCTGAAAAACAATTCTCATCACGAACAAACTTTACAAAACCTTTCTACCACCTAATGTGATAATCTTTCCTGTCCGCTGTTCTGCATGAGGCCAACAGTGGTCATATAAATGTAGACCTTTTGATGCGGCCATCAGTTCACCATCTTCAACACCGATTTCGTCTGCCATGAACTCTTTTAATTTTTGAATACCCGCAAGATTGGAAGGAAGACCACCCCATAGATCCCAAGAACGGAAGTAACAGAAGAAATGAAGTTTACCATATCGTATGCGCGTATCGATCAATCTCAGACATGGAGGATCACCTAGAGCTATGTCTGTAGGTTGCCCAATCTCCATACACGCTTGATTGGTACCATATCCATCAGTCTTGTACATATCAATAACTTCTTGTACTTGACTTATTGTTCCCATTTGGTTCTTAGCTTCAACTAAACGTTGACCGTAAGTGTAGTCTTCGTGCTCTTTCTTCTCACCCGTCAACAAATAGTTCATGTATCCGTCAACATATTCTTTTGTCGTGGGTGGTGCGATGCTCATCCCCTCAGGGATTATTGGAATAATTTGATGGCCGGGTTTCTCGACCTTTAAAAATACCATATCGAACTCAAGTCGCTTTTGACCTGCATACGATCCACGATCGATTGTATAAATGTGCCCTTTGTCGATAACAGCGCACAAACACTTATACCAAAGATCGTCCAAATCGAATGCGTCAATCGATATGAAATCCATACTTCCTCCAAAGACTATTGTTGTGATATTCTATTCTGAGAAACACAAAGATGGTATACGCTCTACCGGGGTTACCACTGAAATCCGCCAACGTCAAACGACCCCAAACCGACAACTGCTGCTACAGCTATGTCAAGAAGTTCTTTCCTAACCTTAGGGCCCCTCTCTGGCCCGTGACTCGTTACAGCGTCTAACATCTCTTTAAGCTCTTCGGCTATCACGCCATAAGACTCATGACTCGAGATTAGGCTATAACAGCCCTTTTCGCTTAATCGGTACTTTAGCATACGCTCAACATCTGCTAATACTTTACTCCATAGTTCTATAGGTATTAGCTTTCTTTGAGCGGGTATGTTGTTTTGTTCTAGTGATGGCAGAGATGGAGATGCGCTAGTACCTTCTTCCCCGTTTTCTTTTGCTGCATCTGTACCAGGCTTGATTCCAGGTACGCCTCCGTGTCCGTTTATACAAGTTGGTCCGCCAAATGTCTTATATTGTGGTTTGCCACATACCGGACAAAGAAGTCCGTTAGGTTCTAAACTATGTCCTGGCATTGGGTGGTCGCTTACATCTGCTTCGTCTGGGTCTAGTGTTGGTAATGAATTATGGTCTGTGGGAGGTATTGTTGTGCTCCTTCCACAACTGCAGGGATAATGATGACAATATGGACACAAATCAACCATCACACCTCCTATGAAGGTTATTGCAAGATTTGTAGAACTTCCAAGTACAACCCTCACGTTTTCTACTTAGGCGAGCACGAATACACCAATTCCATAGCCAGTCCCAAAAGGACTTCTTTATAAGTTTTAGAGGCTGCTCATCCGACATCTTAACTACCTCGGTTTATGAATATCAAAAAACGCAACCAAAGTACTCCGATAGTTGCACAAACAATAAACTTGAGCATCTTTTTATCTACCCTTCTTCGATAACGTGGGTCTCCTCGAAAATACTCTTCGCGCAAGGATAGAGTTCACCGCGAACACCTTTCATCAAGTAGTCTCCTGCAACGCCGATGTGGTCCCCTTCGAGTGTGTGGACCAAAAATGGTGCCTCCATTGGTAAGCAATGTACCACGACCGGCTTCTTGCGACATGGTTGCCAGTTAGCATTCGCGACGAACTCTTTAGTCACTTCAAAGGGGACTTTTTCTTCAGTTAGTGTTTTTATGCTAACACAGCTTCTTCTTATTATTAATTGCATATGGTCAGCTGCGCTAGCGAGTCTTTTATAAGCTTCTATCCAGATAGGATTGTCAGCTATCTTAGAACCTTCTAGTGCCCTTTCGCGAATCTTAAATAGTTCCTCTTCCGTAAACTGCACTCTCGCCCTCCCTGGCTTTAACCAGAACTAATAGTACCAAGCTCACTCTCAATCCCAATCACATGGGATTCGATTTTTGCTAGCACGGTGTGCATTTTTGCGATGAAGGACGTCGGTTCTACTTCTTTTTCGGCATCGTCGTGACTACCGCTCTCTGGATGACCAACTAATCTGCCACGTATATTAGAAGCTTGTTCATGGGCAGATTGTACACGTTTATGGAGTAACTCCATTTGTGCAAACAAGTCATCCCAAACTGGTGGCTTGTTACTCTTTGGTTCTGGCGTTGGCATAGACTCCTCCTTAGCTCGCGGGATACCAACTATACGGTATTTTCTTTTTGTTTTGGGCGACATAGCTTTAGTACTTTTCAGTAACAGAGAACTCAAACCTTTTGGGATCGAGTTTGTATCCTCTTGCGACGTGCTCGTCGTGGATGATGTATCCCTTTTTCTTAAGAGCTTTTAACACGTCTCTGACTGAGCCAGTCGAACGCATTTTGAATTTGGCACCAATCTCACGAATCGTGGGATGGTTACCTTCCTTCTCGACGCTCCTGATAATAAAATCAAGAACTCGTCTCTGCTTCTTCGTTAACTCCTTTGCCATTTGGGTTCCTCCTCTTCATGGCAAGAAATAAAAGGCGCAACTTTAGGAAGCGGTTGATTAATCAAAAACCAAACTCGCCTAAGCATTTTAATAACCACGATTAACAATTAAAGGGTTTGTCGGTATGCCCATAAACAATAAGAAACCGATCATATTTGCCAATGCGTGGCATGTAGTCAACCCCAACTTGAGCTTTTTCGTCCGTGCGAATGTTGACTGTCAACGGACAAGCCTCCTCCTCATTGCGCCCAAAAACTTTACTGCAACGGTGACTCAAGAGCCTCATACGCCCTTGCTTCTTCATAGTCGAGATTAACAGAAGCGTTCTGTCTTTTGATTGAAGCATCCAACAAACGGATCTGCTTGCTGAGAATAACGATCATCCCGTCTAGATGCTTCGCATCGTACTTGGGTTCTTTTAAAACTGGGTTTTCTCTGCCCGACATGAAACTACGCTCAGAATAAGCGTTTTGGTTACGAAGTCCAACTAACTCACCTCGTCTAGTTTTGAGTTCTTCGAGCAGCTTCAACCCTTCAGCTATCTTTATGGACATAACGTCCTCCTATAAAATTGTTTGGCTTTGAGGATGTACTATTCTGCAAACGACGAAATGAAAAACCTTTTTACTAAAAATTTTTATAGTGGGGTGAACGAGCGGAATCGAACCGCCATCTGGAGAGCCACAATCTCCCGGCTTAACCGTTTGCCTACGTCCACCATTACGAGTTCGTCCAACGCTTGCGATATCTTATCCGCATACGTGCCTTTAAACCCAGCTTAGGCTTCAGTTCGGCAACTGGAAACATGATTGACAATGCTTTGTTCATTTTACGTGCATATCGAACTGTTGCCCAAGTACCAGAACGCCTTATTTCACGTTTTTGTTTTGGACACGCAATTAACACACTGCACACACCTACAATGTCGTGGTTACGCTCCAAATATGGTTTTGGTTTAAGTATCTTGCCACCTTTACAAAATGCACGATGCTTACCATCCTCTGGTGGGTGGATGACAATCTTGATTTTCAACTTCTTTGCAATCTTATGTGCATCAGCATCCGCACCAACACAATCACCGTGATGAAACTCTTCTGGTTTATGTGCTTCCAAGAAAGCTTTAAACGCTTCCTTTTGGTCGTCAGTCATGCCCTTACGCGTACCAGTAAACCCAATGATTGGGTAAGCTGGTTTCGGCTTTATCGCCCTCAGCTTTTCAGCAACTATTTCCTTTTTCGTTTTAGGCTTTGGTGCGCGATCGTACTTCACTTTTAGCCCTCTTCAAATCACTGTTCACTAGCTCATTACATGTCGGACACAAATAATACGTATAACCTATGCCCTTAACGTAGTAACCATAGGCACAAAGTCTTGTCAGTTCCGTTCTGCAAACAGAACACCTTACCCATTTAACAGACAGCTCTGGATAACGTCGACACATAATACTCCCTCCTTAACCACTATACTATTCTGAGAAGGAGCAATTTGGAATACCAGAAATCGACTATTGACGCGGATCTTTTACGCCTTGTCTAACTTGATGGAACAACTCTATTAAAACGTAGTCGCGTTTTAACCGTGCGATTTTTTCTTCATCAAATGCTGGTACGGAAACTTCTAAACCCGCTTGTGCTGCTTCTAACATAGCATTAACTTGTTTGAGACTTTCAAGTTGCCAAGTCAGCCATTCGTAATCTTCACTTTCCTTAGGTGTGTTTAAAGCGATTGCGACGAGTGCGATGTTTAGGGGGTCTCGTCCGAAACATAAATTCGTCTGTCGATCGAGAACCAGACGAAACATTTCAGAGCAATTTTCTTTATATGATTTCTCCCCATCCCACTTACCTTTAATATAGTGGGCATCGACCAGCACTGCATTGTTCATTTTACACTCCCGTTGGAACAATCCTATTGATGCCACTTTGCGGAGGACCATCGCCTGCTGCAACTAAATTGGCAAGTTTGGTACCATTGGAAAGAGTGATGTCACCGTTTGCTATCATTCGATTGGTTTGACGAGGAACCATAATACGCCTGTAAAACTCTTCACTCGTAATGTCGAGTGAACATTTAACTAGTCGCATATTGTCGGTTGTGATGCCCTTTTTATGCAACCAGTTATGAGCTATAATGGTAAAAACGTATTCGAGGTCTTCAGCCCCAACACACTCTTCGCCTAGTTCCTCAGCGAGCTTCTGCAATACACGACGTCTTGCCTCTTCCTCATACGGCATACTATTCTCCTTCAGTTGGTTCTAGCAAATCTAAAAATTCACCTGCAGCTTTTACTGCTTCAGCAAAATGCGATTTTTTCTGTCTGGGTTTTTCACCTGACAACCACACCAAGTAGCTTCGCTCATCATCCTCAATAAGTTGTGCAAACGTTTTATCCTTATGCTTGCCGAACTGTAAAGTGAAGCCTTCAAGTTCCAGTAAGCGTTCTGCTTGTTTCTCAAAAGAACCCTCGTTACTAAACTTCTCATCTAATGCTGGCTTCGTAGAAGTTGTATCGGTCTCTTCCGCTGCCTTAATCATAGCACTAACCATCATACGTGCTGACTTGTGTTTTAGTAATTCTTCCAAACGTGACTTAATTTGCCAACAATCAGAACACAAGTGACCTGCCACTGACTCATCGTCTTTACCACACATCCTACACGTCATTAGTTTCTCCAATCACGTAACAGTTTGTTCTTTTAACATAATCACCTAGTCACCATAGGTTGGCTTTCCATTCTGCGATCGGTTGTGAACAACAAGCCTCAATATAGTTATCCATCATTTTATTTAAACATTCTTCCGAACAGAAATATGTTTGAAAATCTATTTCAACAAATCGCGTACTGTTATCACACATAAAACATCTACGTGGCTTTTCTACCACAATTAAACAAGGAGCAATCTCTTCACCTATTTTAGCATCCGGATACTTATCTTCAAAAAGCATTAACCAAGCCTCCAACGTTTGTCTTTGTAGGGTGGAGGTGGATGCACAATTTCAATACTGACTTCGCTACATATAAGTGCAAGATAAGTTGCCAAGTCGTGAACGGTCTCTTCCACTCGTTCATCGAAACGTGCTGCAGCTGCAGTTGCCTCTGCCATTGAAATACCAACGTTTCTAGCCGCATCACTAAAAGCTGTAGAGGGTAAAGCGAGTTTAGAAAGAGCTGACCAATTAACAGAGTATAAATTGTTTGTGGGCATCGGTTCCTCCGTCGGCCCTTATAGTTGTCCCAGCCTCCATTTGTCAGCCCCAGGTACTTCTGAAGTAAAACCTTTAAAAATACCTTCTGAGTACTTTTCTCTATTCTTTTCTACCCATTCTGCGGTTTCAGGATACCCCAAGGCCTTAGCAAGTTCAATCACCTTGGGGCGATCGAACATGTTAGTCTTACCTGACTTGCGTACGGCTTCAAGTCCGTCGAGAACTTCTTTTTCAACTCGAATCGGCATCTTCTTCAATCTCCTCTTGCGTCAGGTTGTACAGGTCCTCGAGTTCATCACGAGTACTATCCATCACACCAATAATGGCACCTGAGCTAGGTTCCTTTTCGTGTAGCAACGTGATAACTTTTTTAATCACGTCAGCTGCATGTACCAAATCAAGTGGTGTCATGTTATTTGCTTCGCAGAACGCTTTTATCTCTTCTTTGGTAATCATTATAGGTCTCCCCATCTTACATACCGAATTATATTCTCAACAGTCCAATCAGGTTTCGGATCGTTTGGCTCAATTCCGAACACCTTATTATCCATTGCCTCCTTTACTTGTGCAAACGAAATAGGTCTGTAGTCCCATACGTCAACTCCAACATCAAAGGCAAGAGCATTTTTGCGTACAGTTCGACCATGACTGTGACCGAACAAGTGCCAACTACCTTGCCTTCTACCTTCCCATGTGCCCATCCAATAATGGTTAAGCACAACCTTTTGTTTGTTGTGACGTAGAATTAACTCTTCATGAACAGATTCGAATTTCTTCACCCTTTTGACAATGTTTCGCTTATCGTGATTACCAATAATCAGAACCACCCTACCATTCAATTGGTCAAGCAGTTCCTCAATTGCTCGAACAGCCTTTTGACCTCCGCCATAAGTAAAAGCAAAATCACCAAGATGATAAACAGTATCATTTGTTTGTACAACACCGTTCCAATTTGCGATCAAAGTTGCATTCATTTCGTTAACAGAACCAAAAGGTCGGTTGCAATATTGGACGATGTTTTTGTGAAAAAAATGTGTATCGGCTGTAAAAAAGTTGTCATTTGTTTGCCAATCCTACTTGTGCTAGTTTGTCCATTCCGTGCTCATGTACATGTAACAGCCTCTGCGCCATAGTCATCTTTTCCCATTTCTTTTTCAACTCGGTCTCTTCCTTACGCGCTTCAAGCAACATAAGTAGTGCTCCTGTCGCACCATGAGTTCGAATGAGTTTTTTGCGATACTGCTTTTCTTTGTAACCGGGTTCGGCACGTCGTTTATTTTCTTGTGTTTTCTTTTCTTTACGACGTTTTCGCTTTTCTTGCTTTTGTTTTCTTTTGCTCGACATTTGGCTTGTCCTCATAAGCACAACGTCCTAACACTCCCAGTGCTGAAGAAACATCCCTCATAAGGTCACTGCACACAAACAGCACGCCAGATAGATAATGGTGTGCACAATCAAAGTGCCTGTGCTTTGCTTTTTCACCTCGACCATGATGTTGCGTTATTATTACCCGTTCCTTCTGTGGGTAAATATACCTGTTACAAGTTGCACAACGCAACCGTTTATTAGTCATTTGCCCCTTATCGAAAACTCTTACCTCAAGCGTTTTCATTGTCGCCTCCTACTTCTTTGTAATTTTCAAATACCAGTGCATTTTAGCGATATCCATTTCACCCTTATCGCCACTGGCGTAATGAATCGTAACTCTTTTCGGTTTGTCTTTGCACTCGACAATCGATTTCACTTTATTACCGTTACGCTTGCTTTGTAACTCATAACCCGCTAGTTTTACATGTGCGCGTAACTGAATTGTATCCAAAAGTGTTTTAACGCCCTCAAACTCTCTTTGCAGTTCGTAGTACACTTTGTTCTCTTCAGGCGTACGTCCGTATTTTTCTTCGAATGCTTTTACTTTTTCTTCTCTTTCTTTCGAACCTGCATACCCCCAAAGTCGTGAATACTCTTCGATGTGTTCCAGTCCTGTGTTGTTTCTGAAAATATCGTTCAGCGACTCATGTAACACCCAATTTAATCCCACCATGAAAATAAAACCCTCGAAATGCTTGCGTCCACTGACTTTATAAGGAATCGAATGCTTTTCGTGAATCTCAGCAACCAGTTTGAGCATGGCGTCCAACACTTCTTTGGTTGCCTTACCACGAAGCTTTATTCCTTCTTCGTAGTCCCAGGCAACTTCAAAAAGTTCAGTTTTATGAATTATCTGCCAATCCTCGAACTTGTGCAGAGCCTCTTTGTAACCTAGTGCGTCTGCAACAAACCTCGGTCGCAACCACCAATTGGCAAGAATGTCAATACCCTTCTCTTCAACCATAGTAGCAATTTCTTGCTCGCTCAGTTTTGTTTCTTCCATCACCATTCTCCTCTCTATTTGTGTGTGATATTCTATTCTGGAAAACGGCGATTCGGAGTACCCAAAATCGAATTATTCTTTGTCTTTTTTATTTTCGATCGACGAAGATTTAATCACGTAGTCTTTTGGCAGTGGGTGTGTGTTTTTTTTCACTCCGACCCCAACCACGCGCCTTAGATTTTTTAGGTTTATATTGTACCGCCAACTTTAACACTTGAGCGACAGTAAGCCCCTTAACTTCAATATGGCTTTCAACCAAATGCTCAAGTGGGTCAACCAACCCCAAAAGGTTTACATAAATAGCTTTTAACTCTTTACGATACACACCCCATTGTCGTGCTTCGCCCCCATCTTTTAAATATTTCTGAAACCGTTCTTTTTCGGCAACTCTTAATGCCCTTTGCTCAATCTCGTTACGTATGTCACCCACTCTATCTAACATACTACTTCGTACACGTTCGTATTCTTTAACTGGTGCTTGTGCTCTCCGAAGCTTTTCGATATTGTCGTCCCAACGTTTTAAGAAACGTGTATGTGAACTGCGTATGTGGCGGCGTTCAAAGTTTGTTAGTTCCCCGTCACACATTGCCAACACGCTTTCTATAGACTCCTTATGGCCCCACCAATAAGAACTAAGAAACTTAACACCGTCTATGGTTCGCTTCCAACTTAATACGACACTTTGAACTTCTGCGTCTTCAATTGAGTGTGACAGTAACCTGTCTGGATTGTATTTCGGTTCTTCAGCCCAAACATAAAGATACCATCGATTGCGGTAATCACCTTTGCGCGAAACTGCAAGAGGTATAAAACATTCTTCTTTATCACGCCGCTCATTACGTTCCTTTATTGTCGCCTTAATACTTTCACATGCTTGTTCTGTCAATTCAAGCACTTCTGAATCTGATAATACTGTTCGACGGCTAATATGCGTACCCCAATCACCCCATCGCTCGTGAGCATAAATAATCTTCCATAACTTATATTGTCGGTCAATTGTCTGCCACTCTTTAACCTCTGTGCGCCGAACAGTTTTCTTATGTATGTTAGCAGTCCACAACTCTTCGTCAACAAACAAGTTGTCCTCATTTTTCCACTTAAGGACTTTAAACTTCCAACCGTCGTAGTGAGCAATTAGTAGTGTATCCTTTCCTTTTAATTTTTTAACAATCCAATCATATTGAGATTTTAACTGTTCACGCATACGATTACGTTTCAAGTAAACACGCCCGCGTTGTACAATCATTTGATAAGCTTTTTTATCGTCTGAAGTTAAAGCCCTGTGTATCTTTGTCTTAAACTTCCACCACCTTACCAACTCGTCAATAACTACTTCAGCTTCCTCAAAACCCAAACCGTAAAGTCTAACGTATTCAGCTTGTAATAATTGCCTGAATGGTGCCTCCTCTTCGATTTCTGCTTGTTTTAATTTAATGGCGGTTTGAAGCAGTGGTACCATATTAATATAATCACCCCGATCGATTCTTGAGTGCACGTAATACTGCATATCCTCAAGTTCAGCTTCGTCAAAGTTTAGAATAAAATCGTCTCCTGTACGCACCTTACACGAAGCCTTTGTTTTAGGTGGTCGTGAGGTCCATTCGTCTTCCACCCATATTTCTTCAGTACGCTCATATTTGAATTTGTAAACTTCGCTTCCAACACGCTCCTCTAACGCATACAAGACATAACTGTCTGGTGATTCAGCTCGCTCTGGCCAAACTCGATCACCTCTGTCTTTATAACCAAATCCTTGTTTGTAACCAAATATACCGCAAATCCGATCTCCAACTTTTAATTTCGAGTTAGTTTCCTTCAACCAATCTTTAAAAGACGGACGACCAGTAGATAGTAATTTCTCGGCGTCAGCGACAAACTTTAAATACTTGTTATATTGGTCCCTATCGCATAGGTTAATGTATGGAATCGGATAGGGTTTAAAAATCGGTGTGCGATCAAGCAACCCCTGCAAATACAAAAATACTCGCATAAAGTGTCTTTGCTCTTTTTGTGCACTTTCCATTGCTCGTGAATACTCGTAAGAACCAGGTTGCAAAACCTCTTCTTCGTGCCGGTTAGTATCGTGATTGTAACGCCTCTTACGAAAATATTTGTCAAATATATCTTCTTTTGGAAACAATACATTTGTTAATTCCAAATCTGACCAAACGCGATAAACTTTGTCACCGTTTCGCATTAATAAATATGTTACATGATTAGGTTTGTTCATTTCAAAGTTTATCATAGGCGAATCAGAATATGCTTTATTCTTACGTCTTGGTTTCATTGCCACTATACCTTTTTCTTCCGGCAATACCAATTGTAAGTTTTCAGGTACCACAACCCACTTGTCAAATGCGTCAATATCTTTCCAATCCATGTCACGTAGTTCAGGAGCCAATGCACATTCTTCATCCATGTACAAAACTAATTGACGAAGTGCAATTGGTACATCAATCGCAGCTGATTCGCCGTCTCTTATTTGGTGTACTCCTTCGTGTGCACCCAAATACAAATTGATAGTCAACATTGCTTCATCAGCAATATCTGCCATTTTCTGATACTTTCGCAATTGACCAGATAAAGTGTTTAGTTTCTGCTCAACAATTGCACGAACCTCTTCTTGCTTCTTTTCAATTTTCTTACGTGTCTTCGTCGCTTGTGTGCGAATTGCATTCATTTGTTTTCGAAGTGATTCCGGTGTTGCCTTTTTTATTGTAGCCAATGCACTACCAATTGTGTCAATTGTGTCACCTGGTAGTGCTTTTGTTTCATCGATTTGTATATTCGGTTCGAGTTTAGCAAGTTCGTCTGCAGTATTTAACAACTCCTCTAACTGCTTAAGACGGCCTTGTTCGAAATCAAAATCTGGTAAAAATTCAAAAGCCTTCACAAAATCGTCATACCCCAAATGATAACTATCGGTATATGACTCATAGCCCACGCGATCATTCTCGTCGTCTATTTCATAAACACGCACAATTGTATCAACAGGTACGTCTTCGTTTTTGGCTACTGCTTTGTAACAACCTAATTCCATGATTGGTTCCTTATTAATTTTTGTCCTCGATATTCTATTCTGTGAATTGGGAACTAAGACTACCAATGCCGGTGGGGGTTTTCTAAAACTATTTTGGGTAACCTGGCAGCGAGCTCACATAACTTTTGATGGTAACCACTATCGTAATGGCCACCACCCTCATGCCCAAACTCATGAATCAGCAAACCTAGCATTACCCCTTTTAATGGGTGTGCCCATTCGTCGTCTGAAATATGTGATACATTAAACCGTAAAGTTTTTGTAAGCCGATCGTAGTCGGCTGCTGTAGAAGACATTTTGCTATCAATCAATCGAACCTTCAAATCAACACCAAGTAGTTGTTTGGCTAACCATATTGCTGACTGTACCGTAAACTGTTGATCGTCAGTCCACTCACTTTGTGGTATTGTATCAGCTGGGGCTGTAGACGAAGGAAACAATTTACCAGTTGAGGGCAATGCTTCTGCCTCTCGTACATTTTGCCATTCCTCTTTTGCTAACTCAGCAGGGTGTACAATTCGATAACCTCGCTCTTGGGCCCTTTCAATTGACCTTGGATCCGAAGGAGTAGCAACAACAGCTTTATCGCCGAAACGTTTTTCAACCACCTTCTTAACTACTTCGGATTCGATTCGTTTGCTACTTAATGCATCACGAACCCAGTTTGCGGATGCGTCTTCTTCCTCAACATCGTCAACCATTGTGTTAGTTACTTCCGCACGTATCGTTCGTAAATATGATGCTGGAACTGTCGTGCGGTCGGACCCCAAAGGAACTTTTTGCATAACGTTGAGATGGTACTGGTCATCTCCCAATTCGCAAACAGGTAACCCCATTTCATATAAATAAGGTTGTTCGTCTTCGTTAAGTTCAAAGATTTCAACTTTCGTCTTACGCTCCGAACGTCGCAACACCCCATCCTTCAAAATTTCGGTTGGCAGTGATGCCTCA
>Ga0180432_10003443_pt1 | contig 22541 bp, 44 predicted proteins | sample SS_ome_10_FD_132414 | JGI IMG/M metagenome (GOLD analysis project Ga0180432, IMG submission 132414) | Hypersaline lake sediment archaeal communities from the Salton Sea, California, USA - SS_1_MS_2 metaG | ecosystem: Environmental > Aquatic > Non-marine Saline and Alkaline > Hypersaline >...
CAGAAAAGAGGGTCTCTGGTAGCGCAATCCGAGCACGCTCAATTTGGATTTTTTCATAACTGGGCCAATTATCAAAATTACGACAAAATAATGTCGGTACCTACCGACCACTTAATTTATGGAGAATTGTGTTGGGCGGTACACCATATATATTATGATTCTCTACCGGATTATTTTCTCGTGTTTGACGTATTGAATACTAGAACGAACGCATGGTTCGACCGGAGACAAAAAGAAGAATTTTGTAAAGTACATGGATTCTATCTGGTTCCCTTGATCGCGGAAGGTAAATTTTCAAAAATGGAATTGGCGGATTTAATTCCAAAAAAATCGGCGTTCGGGGAAATCGCGGAAGGAATGGTTATAAAAAGATATAGAAAGAAGGAATATTTGAGAGCCAAACTCGTACGTCCGGAATTCGTAAAAGAAATAAACGAAGACGGAGAACATTGGACGAGAAAACAATTACGAGTAAATAAACTTAAGGAGAATTAAATGACCAAAGAAACGTTAATTAAATCGTTACAAGGATCGCCACTGCCGGACGACGAAGAAATTTTCGTATCGATCGTCAATGGTAAAAACGATTCGAATGAAGTGCCAAGATTATTATCCATAGACTACGTATGGGATCATTTCATTAACGTCCACGAAAAACGAATCCAAGACTTCTAAGGAAATTCCGTAATGAGAAAATGCCGAATCGAAGTCTGGGATTACGAAAACAAGATGCGTGAACAATCCCCATTGAGGTTTAGACCAAAGTCCTATGAAGTAGACGCGTGGTGCCTTCAAGGCGAAACCGGATTTAGAGCGTATTTTATACGTGGGGATATAATATACACGGCTTATGGAGACGATGGGCATTGGTGGGTAGTCGGTGGAATGCATAAAAATTGGTTGGATGAGTTCAAAGAAACCGTAAACGCAATCGAAGTATAGTTCCGTGGTCCAGTCTGGAGTGGACGCCGGCCTGTCACGCCGGAGATCGCGGGTTCAAATCCCGTCGGGACTGCACGGAGAATTAAAAATGAAAATAAACAAGGAAGACCATAATTTCTATCAATTCAAGATAGACGAAGTTTACAAAAAATTCGAAGGAGATTTAACTTACGTAAATACGTTCTGCGTAAAAGAGGCTTATCTACCAGTAGCGGTTTTTCATAACGAATCTCCCAATCGAAAAAAGAATCATAAAGATTTTCTATTATTATGGATAGACGACGCGCACAATTTAATGATAGCCGGCATGGACTTCGACGAAATATCCAAGTATAGGTATCAAGTAGGAATGTATTGTCCGGAATGTAAAGAAGTTATTTATTCCGTAAACCGGCATGATTATCGAACGTGCAAATGTGGTAAGTGCATGGTTGACGGAGGCAAGGATTATTTTAAAACCAACATGGCCGGTCAAGTAGTAAACGTAGACCTATTAACGGACGAAATAACGCCGGTCGGATCCGCTCCGGTCGTCTAGCGGTTAGGATACCGCCCTCTCAAGGCGGAGACTTGGGTTCAATTCCCGGTCGGAGCAAGGAGGAATTACGTGAAAATAAAACCATGTCCGTGGTGTGGCAAAAAAGTAGAATTGTGGGAAAAGGAAGACCCATATCACCCTGGTGGTCCGGTGGTAGAAGGATATTACATACAATGTTTTGATTGCTGGGTCGAAATGTATGACGACGACGTTGAAAAACTAATAAAGAGGTGGAACGGTTATAATAACGAGCCGGTATTCTCTACGACTCGAAAAACGAAATAAAAGGCACGTGGGGCGTTCGGTTAGCGGCTAAACCAACAGATTCCAAACCTGTGACCGGGGGTTCGAGTCCTCCACGCCTCGCCAAACGTAAGGTCGGTTACGGTAATTCCAACCGGAGCCGTACCAACCTGTAAATAAAAAATAATCGGGAAGTGGCGCAGTCTGGTAGCGCGCGTGCTTTGGGAGCACGATGTCGAAGGTTCGAATCCTTTCTTCCCGACCAAAAATAAAAAAGTTGGAGGAATTACGTTGTCGTTACTACGTAGAAAGAAAGCCGTAAAGAAGCCCAAAAAAGCCAATGAAATTTTGAAATTCAATGGTGAGGATTTTCAAAAAAGCATGGGGGAGCAGCATAACGTACAATACGCCACGTATCATACGAACGATTTTGAGCCTAACCGCCTCGATGAATTTGGCATACCAAAAGAAGCTTCTACTTTTCGGAAAGCTCTTGAAACGAATTCCGTGGCGGCGACTCGTAGCATTTGTTTTGCGTCACTACCAAAACAAATATACAAAGGCAGAAAAAACAGATTGGTGTATTACTTGACCAGCGAAGCCGATGAGGTACCTAACCCCACGCTGAAAAAATATTTGAATTACTGCGTAAAGTACAAACTATTGCCACGCTACGTTCTAGAATCGGACGTAAAAAATCACAGATACGTAATAAAGCTCCACGAAAAATTAAACAATGGCATGTTATACGTATATTTGTCTACCATACGATTCATACAAGAGTCGCCAGCTTTCGTAAAAAATATCATTACGTTAGTGGATAAATACAAAATGAACTTTTACTTTGCGTGGTTGGTGGCCAGTAAATTAAACATAAGAAATTCATGGCACAATTTCATACCATACAACGGTAGATATGGCGATGGCGACGGCGCCGAAATTCTAAGCGACGCAAATTATAAATATAATCCCAAGTACGCCATTGCTCTGAAAGAATTCGTTCTAAATAAAGGAAAAAGTAGACCAATATCTTGCTTTGACAATGCAAGTTTTAAGGTATGCGATACCATACAAGACATGGCTGGCGGAACTTCAAACAAACATTACTATAAAACGGCGGTAGAACTATTAGACGAAAGATTAAATGTACTAATGGACGTTGAAACGAGCGCCGATTCTTTTTCGGAAAAAATAAAAAGTTTGAAACTATAATGGCGCCGTAGCTCAGATGGGAGAGCTCGAGGTTGAAGCCCTCGGAAGTCGGTAGCTCGAAACTACCCGGCGCCAAACTGGAGGATCGGATGACGGATTATCCAAAATGGCTAGACCATAAAATTTCATGTCCCCGCCAACGTGAAGAAATATCAATAAAAAAATGTTTCGATTGCGAATGGGTTTTACAAGTTCAACGAAATCGAGTAGAATGCGAGGTAGAAGGAAAGCGATATTTCATTTATTCAAGAGAGTACGAAAATGAGAGACCCAGAAAGAATACCAAAAGTACTTAAACAAATCGAAGATTTATGGAAAAGGTTTCCAGATCTAAGACTTGGGCAGCTAATAGTAAACATTCTCGACGGACCAGCTTTATATTATCTTGAGGATGAGGACGTGATAAAAAATCTTTATGAATTTTATAAGTATATGTAAGTAATGGAATCTAAATTTAACGCCAGTATGGCGAAATTGGCAGACGCGCTCGGCTTAGAACCGAGTGAGCTAAGCTCGTGTGGGTTCGACTCCCTCTACTGGCACACGAATGGACTTGTAAAAACTTTAGCCACCATAGCTCCAACTGGTTATAGAGCACCCGGTTTGTACCCGGGGTGTTGAGGGTTCGAATCCTTCTGGTGGCTCACGGAGATGGAATTATGGAAGTAGAAATCCCCGCTTGGACTAATGAAGAACTGGTAAAAAAATTAGCCACGCATTTACACGAAAACCATTGCAAATGGCCAGAACCTACCACCAAATTGGGAATGCTGGTATGTTCGATGGTTGGAGTAGGATTATGTAGATGGAAGGAGGAAAACAAAAATTTAGAAGATCCTTGGAAAGGAACGTCACACCAAACGTGGTTAAAACGCGCGGTGGAAATTTTAAAAAGCATGCCGTCGATATTCGAAGCCAATAAAATATGCATGCGTATCGAGGATTATCGGAATTTACGCAACTACTTAAAACGTTGGGGAATTATATGAGTAAATGGTGCCATATCAGACCTAAAAATCTCGTAGTGCAAGACGTAACGGTTGACATGTCCGACGTATTGGACAAAATGACGTTACGTGATTACAAAGACACGGATTTTGGAGTATTAGTTGCCATTGGTACTCCTGGATGTAAAGTAAAAAAACTCAAAGAGAACTCCATAATTCACAACGAATACGAAATAATTAGCCAAGCGCACGTTTTAATCGACAGGATCATGGACATACTATTAACCAAATAAAACGCCGGAGTGGTGGAAACTTGGTATACACGAGGGACTTAAAATCCCTTGAGCGTAGGCTCATGCGGGTTCGATTCCCGCCTTCGGCAAAGGAGAATTATGAAAGTAATAGATCACGTAAATCAATCAATAAGTAAGTACCCAAGCCTGTTTATGGTAAATAACTACGAAGATTCCAAATTCGCCGTATTACACCAAGACTTCATAGTATTAGGCAATGGCATGGAATGGGCTTACACTCCAGATCCAAAAGATGGTGGTTATTTAACCCACCCGATCATGAAAGAAACGGAAGATGGCGAATGGGTACGTCTTTACGACGAGCCTTACGGAAAAGAAAAGTGCGAATTGGATCCAAGAGTATTTAAAGAAAAAATATTTTATTTCGAAGAAATAGACGTGAAATTAGCGGAAGAAGGATACGTATTTGGAGCGACTTCCGGTAACGTCGTATTCGAGTCAGAGCTTGAAGAATTAAAAAAGAAACATAAAGCGTGTACTGGACGCAAAGATTACGTACGCGGATTTCATACCCACTTTTATTTCCCATGTGGCAAAACGTACGATCAAAAGAAAGACCCGTACCCAAATTTTTCTAAAAGATATTCATGCTTCTGGGAAATAGACCCAAAACTCATTAAAGAGGATTGGAGACTGGCGGGCATAGAACATCTGAAATACTGGCAAGATTACTTTGACGATCCAGAAAGGGTGAAAAGTTATCATTATTACAAAAACCCCAAGTCTTTCAAAAAATGGGTAGTCTCTAGATACAAAGAACGTCCAGAGCAGTATCCAGATTGGGTAGAAGCAGTAAGAAAAGATTATCGTTTACCCAAGTTCGATGGCAATAACTTTGAGGAGATGTCAGAAATAAGATGGGAAAGGGAATTGAAAAAGACGAAAGAATTTCTATCGGAAACCATAGAAAGATTGGAAAGCGTATAAGTCAGAATGGCGGAACTGGTATACGCGTCGGTCTCAAACACCGATGAGCAAGCGCTCATGTGGGTTCGACTCCCACTTCTGACAAATGCAAACGTTTTTACCATACCCAAATTTTTGGCCGACCGCAAAATGTCTTGATTACAGAAGATTAGGCAAGCAAAGAGTCGAAGCCAATCAAATATTGAATATAATAACGGGCAAAGCAAAGCCAAATAAGAAAGGGGGAATAGCCTGGATAAATCACCCCGCAGTTAAAATGTGGTGGGGATATGAGAATTGCTTAGTTCTATATCGAAACGTCATAATATCCGAATGGGTAAGTAGAGGGTATAACAATAACATGCCTTTGCTCGACGTGAAATTACCAATAACGTATCCTAAGTGGTTTGGAAACAAATTGTTTCACGCTTCCCATAGAGCCAATTTACTTCGTAAAGATTTCGAATACTACAGCCAATTTGGCTGGAACGAAGATCCAGAAATGGAATATTTCTGGCCAATTTAAAAGGAGGAATTACTATGATTAAAAGGTACGTGAAAAGAGGTCGCAAGACTATCGAACTGGAAAATGGAAAAAAGATCCGCAAACAACGTGGAAAAAAGGTTGGAGTACTCGTCGCCGATTTGAACGAACAAGGAAAAGTCGTCATTGGGCATAGCAAATGGCACAAAAAGCTGGACGAATATGATCCGAAATTCGGCAGCGGCGTAGCCATGGATCGATTGAAATCCGACAGCAAGGCGCCACCAGCCCTGAGCATTCTTTCGGATTATCTGAAATTCAAAGAAAGAGTGACGAAATATTTCAAATCCGACGTCTCCGACAATACGAAGACCGCCATTGAAGCCGCTTTTGCAAAAAAAGAAAAGGCGGATGAAAAAATGGCTCAAATTCGAGAACTTCAGAAAACGTTCAAGAACAAAAAACTGAAAACTCTGGCCGCATACAAGGCTTTGGATGGATAAAATGGCAATGCGCTAGTAGAAACGCAAACCAGGATCGTTCAATGGCAGGACAGCGGGCTTTGACCCCGACAACGGAGGTTCGAATCCTCCTCCTGGTGCACAATAGAGAAAGGAATTAAATGTTCGACAAACAAATCCATAGGGATGAATTTCGATTGAGAGTATTACTTACCAATCGATGTAACAAGAAATGCTCTTTTTGTTTGAATGATTTTCAGCCGAAAGACCCAAAACTAGACGCGAATATATTGGACGTATCGGAATGCATTAGAGCTTATGGAGATTTGATGTCCAGTCTTGGCCAAACTTCGATAGTTACTTTTTCCGGAGGCGAGCCTGGAATTTATCCATGTCTCGAAATAGCTTTACGGGAGTCCAAACGGCATTGCGACGTAACTAAATTGGTAACCAACGGCACGGCTCTTAAATCCACCATTAAAAAGTACGTTGATTGTTTTCACGTTGGGGTGACCAGCGTGGATTACGAAGTACGTAAATTCATTAAAGACGACGAAGCGAAAAAATTCGTCGTGCAAATAGTGGTTACCGAAAACGCGTCGGATAATTCTCTTTGCTCTCTAATAGAATACTATTACGATCTAGATAGTTGCAAAGTAAAATTGTTTTCCGATTTCTTTGCGAATGATCAGGAAAGTTTAAGAAAACGAATAAACAGGATTGCAAAAATCTTTCCGAAAATAACCAGTAGGTTCACTGGAGTTCAAGAAAACAGAGGAAAAGCTTGCATGGGGTGCACTGAAAAATGCATTACGTTAAAAGCTTTGTGGTTTCTGCCCAATAACGTATTGACTACTTGCCCTCAAGGCAAATTGGAGCCATTGAAAGGGGACTTTGATTCGATAGTACGACAAGCTTATGAATTGCACAAATGTTAGGGAGGGTGTCCGTTTACCATAGGAGGGGTATATGTACAAAGTCTATAAGGTAGAAGCCGAGTCATTTGAGGGCAGAATACCTTGCCGTCATGAATTCGAAATAGTGGCCAATAATGAAGAAGAGGCTTACAGAGCCGTGCAAAACACATGGCCTGAGCTTTACAACGTAAAGATATATGAATAATGGAGGGTGTCCGGTTGGTCGAGGACGCGGTCTTGAAAACCGTTGGGCGTGAAAGCTTCGGGGGTTCGATTCCCTCACCCTCCGCACTTAGGAATGAAAAAATGAGTATGAATCTATGCTTCGAAACAAAAGATGGCTTTCCCATTGATTTCCCATTTCAAACTTGTACTGAATTAACTTACTCGGTACTAAAAGCCACTACCGTGGAAGAAAAAATAAAGCTGATTAAAGCCGAAGTGGATAAATGGGAAACTGATCAATGGTGGAAAGATCACGTAATGAAAAAGATAGAGAAACAGCTAAACGATCCAAATTTGAAACTTACGATGATGTGAAAAGAAAAAATGAAATACAAAATAAAATATTTTTATAAAACTGGAAATAGTTTTCATACCGAAGATAAAGAAGACGTGCTTGAGTTTGATTGGGAAAACATTGAACTTGCAAAGGAAGCTCTTAAAAGAATAAATGAAATTCAGCATACATTAAACGTATATGGTGATCGTAGCTCAGAAGAGTAGAGCACAGGGCTGTGGCCCCTGCGACATGGGTTCGAGTCCCGTCGATCACCCCACGGGGGTATAAAGCGCTAAGGGAGGCGCCCCGGTCTGTAAAACCGGTCTTCGTCGAAGTCGAGTGGGTTCGATTCCCTCTGCCCCCAAACTTAAAAAAAAGGAGAATTATCGTGCCTATATTTAAAATCGCTTGTAGTTGGGAAGTATGTGGTGAAGCCGAGATAGAGGCGAATACGTTTGAAGAAGCGTGGTTAAAGGCTAAAAGAACCGAAGAGGACATTCCTCTTCCAACCGATACGACGTACATTGACGGATCTTTCACTCTAGATAAAGAAACGAGCGAGCTTTTAAACGAAAGGGATTTATGAAAAGAAATACAGAAAAAAATCGAGAAAAACTGGCCAGAGAGGCCGTACAACAAATGGATATTGACGCCATGGCGGAAATGATACGGGGTCAACTCGAATATCAATACGACGGCATGTCGGATAAGGAGTTCAATGAAATTTGGGAAGAAGTCTTCGGAGCAGATTAAAGTAATATTTCTTGACATAGATGGAGTTCTAAATAATCCAAAGCAATGGGGAAATCGCTTCCTAGACTTGAGATTCGACGAAGAATGCGTAAATCAATTTAACCGAATCGTAGAAGCTACGAACGCAAAAATAGTATTAAGTACTTCTTGGAGAAAACTTTATAAGTATGACATACTAACGAAGGTATTAAAAGACGTCGGAGTGCGCGGAGAATTTATTGGGATTACTCCCGCGTTGCATTCTCTTCATAGCCAAAGAGGAGATGAAATAAACGAATGGATTAAATATTACGGAAGAAAAAACATTGATTCTTTCGTCGTGTTGGATGATGACTCCGACATGGATAAAGTTCTTGGACATTTCGTAAAATGCAACAACGATACTGGCCTAACGAATAAAGAAGTACAAAAAGCCATAGAAATTTTAACGCACCCATAACTCAGTCTGGGAGAGTGCCACCCTTACAAGGTGGAAGCCCTTGGTTCGAACCCAAGTGGGTGCAAACGTAAAGTGATGATACTACCGTAAGGATGGTTTCAGCAACACTACAACCATTAGATTATGAATCTAACGAGGGTAAAACCGCCATCCTGTGAATTAAAACGGAGGTACGCATGAACAAAGAGATAGTTCGAGTATTGGATCAAGGCGCGCCGGTCGTAAATTGTCATGGAGTATCAGAAATAATAAAGGAAAATATCGTATTGTTGGAAATAGACATGCGTTCTAAAAATTGCGAAGTTAAGGCGTACGCCAACGGTCCTTCGGTATTTATTGGAAGCACCGAATACTCCGTGGATTTAAATGAAAACGGAGATCCCGATGAATGGACCTGGGTTGACTTTCCAAAATATAATGGATGGGAGATATTCCTTTCCGATATATCTCGATATACTTTAAGAATGTGTTTAATAAATAGATAGGCTGTGTAAGTAGACGTAGGGGCTACTGGATAGCGAGAACAAATGGTACCAGACAAAATCTCGCCGAATCTGTCCTTTTGGTGCGTTGTAGGGCGCAGCCTTTCCATATTAATAAGGTTGAATACAGCAACCGAAAAAATTTTTATCAACCTGGAGGTATTAATTATGAAAGCAAAAAGAGCTAATCAAACGCATGAAGGAGCAAAACAGTACGAACATTCTTTGAATCACGCGCTGGAATTTTTCAGCAAAGCCGGGTCGTCTTTCACGAACATGGACAGCTTTTACGGAGCGAGTGAATCGGCGCTATCTTTGTTTCAAAAAGCATGGATTACGGACGAAGAACTTTCCATGCGGCTATTACTTTGGTTGAGAGACTGCCGAGGTGGTAGCGGAAACCGCAGTGGCGCTAGAGAATGCTTGGCCTGGCTGGGCAATCACGCGCCAGAATGGGTGGAAGCCAATATCGGATGGATACCTTTGGTCGGAAGATGGGATGACCTAAAGTCATTGTTTGGTACCAAAGCCGAAAGATCCGCCGTGTATCTGTGGGCCAACGCCCTAAAAGAAAAAGAAATACTAGCCGCGAAATGGGCCGATAGAAGCGACAAGCCGTTGCGCAAAAGCCTTGGCATGACCATTGGTGATTTTCGTCGTTTTATCGCCGGCATTCGTAAAGATCATATCGTCGAAAAGAAAATGTGCGATAAAAGATGGCAAGAGATCAATTACAAGACCGTGCCTTCCATGGCCATGGCTAGATATACCAAAGCCTTCGGACGCAACGACGAAAAACGTTTTGAAGCTTACAAAGAAGCTTTGAAAAAAGGCGAGGTTGAAATCCACTCAGAAGTTTTGTTTCCTCACGATTGCGTAAGAACCGCTTATTTTGGCGATAGAGAAATAGCCGATGCGCAATTCGACGCTTTACCAAATTTTATGGAAGGCACCGATGAAAGAATCATGGTTATTTCCGATACTTCCGGATCAATGTCCAAAAAAGTAGCTGGATCAATCCGAGCGGTTGACGTTTCGCAAGGACTGGCGTTGTATTGTTCGGCGAAAATTCCAAAAGATAACCCGTTCCACAAAAAGTTCATTGGGTTTTGCAACGAAGGTAGGTTTAAAAACTGGAACGGCATGAAATTTTCGGAAGCCGTAAAAGATCGCCATATTTTTGATGGCGCCGTAGGATCAACGCATATCGACAGAGCTCTGAATCTGATTTTGCAAAGCGCAAAGAATTGGAATTTGGTACAAGAACAACTACCAACGATGCTTTTAATCGTATCCGACATGCAATTTCACGTGGGGGCGTCCAGCTCTTGCACGAGGGGTACGGAAGTAGAAAAATGCATGGCTGACTGGAAGGCCGTTGGATACGAACCGCCAAAAGTACTCTATTGGAACACGGATTCGTACGTAGGACAACAAGCCACGGATTCTCATAAAAACGTTGGCATGGTTTCAGGGTTTTCGCCTTCGATTTTAAAGTCCGTTCTGGCTGGAGAAGATTTTTCTCCAATAGCCATTATGATGAGGACTTTGGAGAAATACAAGGTGGAGGTTCCCAAATAATTGGACCCGTCTATTCTCATTGAATGGTTCATGTGCGTCATTGGATCATTAATATCTTTATCGGGAGTGCCTCAAATATTGAGATTATACCATAGAAAAACTTCCGATGACGTATCGCTGATTACGTATACGGCGTACATATTCGGAAGTTTATGTTGGTTGTTTTATGGCGTATTCAAAATGATGTGGCCTCTTATATTGTCTTCGACGATTGGATTAATGATCAACCTGAGCATAATGGTATTCTGCCTGGCTTATAGACAATTTAAGCCGGTAGAAATACTAATGGAACAACCAGAAGAAATAGTTGAATAAAAATAAGATTGGTTTCAGCAAAAAACACAGACACTATCCTTGGGAGATAACAAGTCAAAAAAGCCAATCTGAATAAATTTCTCAGCCCCCATAGCTCAGTGGAAATAGAGCGTCCGGCTACGAACCGGAAGGCCGTGGGTTCGAATCCTACTGGGGGTAAAGGAGAATCAAATGGAATCAGAAACCAATTACAAAATATTAACGGTATGCGATAAATGCTGCGAACTTTTAAATCACAAGGCTCTATCGACGAGAAAAACCATGGAGATTCGAGTAGAACCTTGCCCAAAGTGCGCAAAAGAAAACCGACCCGACGCCAAAAAAATCATAGAAGGTCTGCTTGACTCGCCAGATTTGAATCTAGACAACCTTGAGGAAGAAACCAAAAAGAGTATAGAAATGGCTCGGGAATGGCTTGAAAGAAACAAACCAAGGAAATGCCCAGAATGTGGTACCGAAATGCTACAAAAAGAAATATCTGGATACGGAATCACGCATTCTTGCCCACGTTGTTTCTACTTGGACGTATAAAATGCGAAGATCAAGAGAAGGAAGACATACTGCAACGGCTTCAACGTGGCTATTGAGATATGGCATGGCCAAAAACAGGGAAGAGGCGGTTAAACTGGTAAAAAGAGGCAAAGTAAAGATAGGCGGAATAACGGCTCAAACGAGAATAGGGTATCGCAAAGTAACGAAAGATATTATACGTATAGACGACGCTACAAGTCTTTCGGAGCTTACGCCGCCTACAAATGGCGTAATATGGTAATGCGCCCGTAACTCAGTCTGGTCAGAGTTCCTGGCTTTTAACCAGGGGGTCCTAGGTTCGAATCCTAGTGGGCGCAAACGGTTGGTCGTGGGTCCGAATCCCACCGGCGGCAAATAAGGAGATTAAAATGTCTAGTAAAGAGTTAATATATGCGGATGTGTATAAACTAAAAACGGATGGGTCCATGGTGACCATAGACGAAGTTGGTGAAGTATTAAGACTTACGGAAGGCGAATTTCTTGGCAAGCATTACGACCTGCTAAATGAACTCGAACATGTCGGTAGCGGAAAAGTAGAAAGAATATACGTGGATGAAAAAAAAGAAATTGATTTCCTAGGTAGATGGAAGAACTACGACCCGGAAGATGATGGGCCCAATTGAACGCATAAAATATTAAGAAAGAGGGCGATTTATGATTTCATACTTACTGGGAGTTACGATAGCGAGCGGACTTTATACGCTACATGGCGTGTTTATTGGCCCTTTTCTAATAGAAATGCCAATCATGTTCGTTTTAGCGCTACTTTGGTTAATCAAGATATGGCCGAAGTCAGAAAAGGTAAATAATAAATGATAATACCACTCAAAACTAAAAGATATGAAAGCGGCCTAAAGTCAATAAGTATGGTACATGAAAAAAAAGGCAAACTATTGGTGGCATTTACCAAAGAAGACGAAGAAAATAAGCTCGTACAGAAAATGTTTGACGAAGGTTGGAAAGTGGACGAGAATCAAATAGATATTAACAAGTGGATAGACAAGGCCACAAAAAATGACTAAAACAATGTTATTTGTGGGAGGATTTAAATGGATAAAGCGTATGATTTTCATCTTAACACCACCGATATGTTAAGAAACATCACCGGGTCCGCATATGCCCACGTTGCGGCGTCAAAAGTAAAATCTCTAGTAATCGGCATGTCCGGCGGAATTGACAGCACCATAACGGCCGCGCTTGCAAAAAGAACTCTAGACAGACTGAACGTCCGCACGCCGAAAAAAGACAGGATTAAACTAATCGGCAGAGTAATAAACATCAAATCAAAAAGATCAGAAATGGAACGAGCGAAAGAAGCTTGTAAAGTATTTTGTGATAGTCATGGATACATAAATCTCGACGATACCTACGAGGTAATGATCGAAGATATGGACCTGGACAAGGCTTACAGCAAAGAAAAAGAAAGGTCCATTCGAATCAGGCGCGGAAACGTCAAAGCTCGTTTACGCATGATTCAATTGTATGACATAGCCAAAGAACATAATGGCATGGTATTGTCCACGGATAATTATACCGAGTACCTTCTTGGTTTTTGGACTTTACATGGAGACGTCGGCGATTTCGGCATGATCCAAAATCTTTGGAAATCGGAAGTATATTGGCTGGCCGAGCACATGGTCAGAGAATACAATTACGAAGGTAACTTCAAAGAAGCCGACGTAATGCAAAAAGCCATTAAAGCTTTGCCCACGGATGGCCTGGGAATAACCAATTCTGATTTTGATCAAATACACCCTGAAGCGAGCAAAAATAGGTCGCCAGCGCAAAATTACCATGAAGTGGACTGCATACTATACAACTATTTAAAACTCCGCATATATGGATATCACGACGTCGTAAAAATGTATGAAAGGACTAAATTCAAAAGAAAATGCCCATTTAACATTCCAAGAAAGTACATCACGAAATAAAGGAGCGAATTATGATCATACAATCAATGCTCGACAATGATTTGTACAAATTCACCATGCAACAAGCCGTGCTGCATCAATACCCAGAAGCTGAAGTAGAATACGCGTTCAAATGTAGAACGGAAGGCATAGATTGGCGGCCATACGAAGGCGACATTATCAAAAATATAAACAAAATGTGCCGTAATATAATGATTACGAACGACGAGTTGGATTATCTAGGAAAATTGAGGTTTATCAAGAAAGATTATTTACGGTTCCTTAAACTTTTTCGATTTAATTACGATTACGTAAACGTTACCACGGACAACGACGGAACTTTACGCATACAAATCAAAGGCCCTTGGCTACATACCATTTTGTTTGAAGTACCGGTACTCGCCATAGTCAGCGAAGTCTACTCGACCGACATGAGCAATGATTTCGACGAAGGTAATCGACGGCTCAATGATAAAGTATCGTTGCTGCAAGGTTCTGGCATAAAGTTCGCGGACTTTGGAACTCGCAGAAGACATTCTTTCGATTGGCATAGTTCCGTAATAGCGAGACTAAAATTCGCTTGTCCTCACCATTTCGTCGGTACGAGTAACGTGTTTTTATCAAAGCGGCATGGCACCAAAGCCATTGGTACGATGGCCCACGAATGGTTACAAGCTCACCAGGCTTTATATAGAGTGGCGGATAGTCAATCAATGGCGCTTGACAGTTGGGCCAAAGAATACCGAGGAGATTTGGGTATCGCGTTGTCGGACGTAATCGGATTACCATATTTTCTTGCCGACTTTGACATGTTTTTCGCAAAACTATTTGACGGTACTAGGCAAGATTCCGGTGATCCGTATCACTACGCCGAAGAAATAATAAATCATTATAAAAACATGGGCGTTGATCCCAAAACCAAAACTATCGTATTCAGCGACGGGTTGGATTTTGCCACCGCGATAGATTTGCAAAAAAGATACTCAGATAAAATTGGCGTATCATTTGGCATTGGTACTTATTTGGTAAACGATTTCAACTATAAGGCCCCGCAGATCGTATTAAAAATGACAAAATGCAATGGTCAACCAGTAGCGAAATTAAGTGATACTCCAAACAAAGGCATGTGTACGGACGAATCATATCTTTCTTATCTAAAAAAGGTCTATGACGAAAGATTATCCAAATATTTAAAAGGCGTGTAATGAAGATAGTAACTTATCCGGACGAAAGATTAAGAAAAAAAGCGGTTGACGTTTTGCCAGAAGAAATAGGTTCCGAAGAGTTAGACGAACTAATCAATGGCATGATACTTACCATGGCCGAACTAGATGGTCTAGGATTATCGGCTTGTCAGGTAGGTTCGGATAAAAATTTATTCGTTTGCCATTTGGATAAAGAAAAAGAAATAGTGGTCGCCATAAATCCGATTATGTTGGCAAAATCCGGCAAATATTGGAGTAGAAAAGAAGGATGTCTTAGCTTACCTGGAGAAAGACGAACCATAAGACGATCGAAAATGGCTAAAATATCTTTCTTGGATAGAAATGGCGCCGAACACGTGCTGAAAAAAACTAAATTAGAAGCAACCATTTTTCAACACGAAATGGATCATTTGAAAGGAAAACTTATCATTGATTATTAGGAGAGTTGCCCGAGCGGTAAGGGATGTGGTTGCTAACCACAAGTCGGGGTGAAACCCGCACAGGTTCGATTCCTGTACTCTCCGCACAGGGAGTTTATATGTATAAAAAATCAAGTCAATTTCACAACAGGAATCAAGGCTGGAATAAAACAAAGGCGCCTTTGAATAATACCGAACTACCAGAAGGAGCCGGTGGGATAGGGTTTGATGTAAAATATGTTCGTACTAAACGCCGGGTAAAAAGACGAATTAATGATAAATAATGGGCTCGTAACTCAGCGGGAGAGTGGGAGCTTTGCAAGCTCTTGGTCGGGAGTTCGAATCTCCCCGGGTCCAAAGGAGAGAAAAAATGTACTTGTTAATCTTTTTATTACTAGTAAGTCATTTGGCGTTTGATTGGTTATTACAGCCGCCGGAAATGGCTTCTAAAAAAAGAGATTTAAGATCATTGGCCGGATACGTACATTCGTTCTTCAACGTAGTAGGTATAATAATAGCCGTTGGATCATGGGCGTTAATAATGAACGTATCTTTGCCTATGGGTACTTTTGCACTATTATTACTTTTCAATTTCGTCACTCATTTATTGATTGACGCCGGCAAAATGAATCTAGTGTACAAAAAGGAATGGAAATGTAATGAGTCGAAGGAATTCTGGTGGGTAACTGGAATAGATCAATTTCTACATCTGATTATCCTCGCGGCCATTGCGGCCATTTTATACTAAAGCGTATCAGGAGGTGGGCTTAGAAGCAGCCATCCTTTAAAGAATGGGCTCTACTGCAAGATTGTTTTCGGCAAAACATAGTTATAATACCAAAAGGCTAATAACTAACAATCTGTTCGCTACGTCTCAAAAAACAACCCTTTGGCGTAACAGCGTACTGATACGCTTTATGCCCCCGTAGCTCAGCGGAATTAGAGCAACGGCCTTCTCAAAATGGGGCCTTATAGAAGAAATTTTATAAGTGTAAGTGGTCAAATTCGAGGAAACCTAAAGAGTTATTAAATTATTATAACTCTATGGCAATCTCGAGCGAAGCTCATTGTATTCGAAACGAGAACGTGTAGAGACTTGACGGCCACCACCTAAGTCACAAGATAAGGTGAAGAGAAAGTCCAAGGAGTTAAGAAATTAACACAAACTTGAAGCCGTGGGTCGCAGGTTCGAATCCTGCCGGGGGTAACTAATTAATGGCGAAGCAACGCCAACCGTTAGGCAAAAGTTGTCCAAGGTTCCATGGGCCTTGTGAGTGGGTGTAACCCCTACCTTCGCTACCAAATTTGAATATTGTAGAGGTACGACATGGAAATAGTGTATATCCTCAAATGGACTGGATCAGAAAGAATTAGCAGGTATGCTTATACAGATCCAATAAAGGCTCAAAAAATGGCGGACGAAGCCAATACTGAGAGAAGTATTTTTCACAGGATTTGTGGTGACCGCTGGGTAGTAAAAGAACTCAAGGTGAAATGAGAAAGGAAGAAAGTATGAAGGAAATTACGGCGTCTTTATGGACAAAACGATCAAGTTTACAGGAAATTGGACAGCAAGTTGGAATGAAATACGCATTTTTGTCACCTGATGGAAGACAATGCCACCCATGGATTTTATGCAGAGATTTTTTACACGACGCGCTAAGAAATCAACTCAATGGCACGAATGAAAGCATTTATGGATTTCATTTTGACCCGAATGAAAATCCCCCGCTAAATTTGTCCAAAATATCCATATTGGTAAAGAGAGAGCCGGATTTCGGAGAAAATCCAAGTAAAGCTTCAAAAAACACTTTAGAAATATTAAACAACTCTCTCAAAATATTGCGTTGCATGGAAGAATTCGGCGGTATAAAACCATTATCGAAAATGTTCGCGGTAAAAGGCGAAAAAGACGTGTATTTGTTTGAAGGCGCAAAAGACTGGATGGAATCAACCTTCATGATCAGTCTTTATACTTTCTTTATGCGACTTGGCGCAAAAAAACTTCAGTTCGAAACCAAAAAAGAACTTGATGATCAGCTCAAAAAACTTACGAAAAGCAAAGTATCAGATAACGACGTCCAGTATTTGAAATCCGTACGCCCTTACATAAACAAGATCATTATCAACCGCAAAAAATTAGTATATGACAAAAAAGGCGAACGTCTTTTTGACAAACAAAATATAAACATGTTTCATAACTACACTGGAATAGTGGCGTTAGCGGAAAAGGCGGCGGCTAAGAAAGACGAGAATGAGCGCAACCATAATAAATTGAAAGATCTGATCGAGCTGGCTAAAAAAATAAAATAAAAATATCTAGCAAAAATTAAGAATTATTCTATAATAATATATATATGGAGCCTCTGTAGCTCAGTAGGAAACAGAGCGGGAACCTCCTAAGTTCCAAGTCGTAGGTTCGAGTCCTACCAGGGGCAACTATTTACGGCGAGGGGTCAGGCGACCAGTTCGGGCTCATATCCTGGATCAGCTCAGATCAATACTGAGACTCGCCAAGAAAAATTGATTGTCTGGGAGAAGTAAATGGTTTGGTTGTATAAGTTAATATGGCTTTTTAAACCCACGTATCCACCTGAAACCATGTGCGAACATTGTGGTAGGCATTCACCTTATTATTATCATTATTGTCCCTACTGTGATGATGATGACCCGGATATTTTATCAAACAACCAGTAAATAAGGAAAAATTGCCATGCTTGAATCATTATTATTAATTGCGTGCATAGCCGTCATTATCAAATGCGCATTAAAGTGGGCAAAAAACGACATAGGCATAAACGACCAAAATATCGACTATAAAAGAGTATTACGGTCAAAAATAAATGATATTTCGGCAGCTGGATTTTGCTCTACTATAATTATTTTATTTATATTTACAATATCGATCTTTTGACGCGGAGTGGAGAAGTTGGCCGTTCTCGCCGGGCTCATATCCCGGAGATCGTAGGTTCGAATCCTGCCTCCGCCAACGCGAGGGTCATATGAAACTATTGATAGTAGTGGATATGCAAAATGACTTCGTTCATTCAAATGGAGTTTTATATGGCGGCCAGGCGTGCCGAGATATAATTCAGCCGATACGTGACGAAATAATGTCCTATAGGCGATGCAATGACATGGTAATACTGTCGGCGGATACTCACGTAGAAAATGACAAACAATTTCGCATATGGGCTCCACATTGCATATATAAATCATGGGGCTGGGAATTAGTGGATGAAATTAAAGACGTAGCCACTGGATGTATAATCATAAAAAAATCCAAATTTAGCGTCTTTTATAAAACGGAACTAGACAGTCTGGTAAGCGTCGAAGACACGGAAGTGAAAGTAATGGGAGTATTTACTTCCATGTGCGTAAGCCATACCATAGCCGATCTTTATAACAGGGACGCAATAATTCAAGTACAAAAGAGCGCTGTTGCGGATGCGGATCCAGAAGCCCACGTACAAGCGTTGAAATATTTTAAAAATATATATAAAGCTGAATTAATTTAGGCGGCTTAGCTCAGTAGGTAGAGCGTACGGCTGATAACCGTGAGGCCGGGGGTTCGAATCTTCCAGTCGCCAGCTAGATAAACAGAGCTTATATTACGGAGAAAGCCGAATGTATGTCAAAGATTATCTAAAAATGGATGAACTCAAGAACGGGTATTTGTATAAAATCATAGCCCGTAACGCTTCCTTCGGAATATGGAAAGAGGATATAAAAGGATTTATCATTTCTCGCGTAAAATTTGGTTCCAATTATTTATTCGAAGAGCACCATTATGACCATGACAAATGGCCAACGGCTCAGCCCGTAGAAGAAATAGAAAAATCTCCATTCGATACAAGTGATATAAACGAAAAAGAAGCGCTTGATTATTTGAATCAATTTGAGGAAAATAGAGAATGGATGTGGCCAAGGAAAAAAGATACTACAACGAACAAGAAAAATGTGAAAAAGCCGAAATAAATACAAAAGGTTTTTGTAATCATGGGCATTTCTATGGACAAGCATGTGAATGTGATCTTTATCCCCCATGCCGTTGTCCATACGTATGGAAACTCAGGAGAAAGTAATGAAAACCATTGGCATTGATCTACATGGAGTCATTGACAAAGATTTGGAATTCTTCAAAATCATTCTTGGCATAATGATGAAATCCAGCGTAGTGTATATTATATCCGGACCTCCAATGAAAGATCTCGTAGAAGAATTAGAATTTCTTGGAATAAAACAAGGATATCATTTTAATGGTGTTCTTTCCATAGTCGATTTTCTTAAAGCCATTGACGTAAAAATGTGGCAAGACAAGAATGGAAGATGGTGGGCAAATGAAGAAGAGTGGTGGAGTTCAAAAGCCAAGATCTGTCAAGGAATAGGCGTTGACGTAATGATCGACGACAAAGAAGAATATAATAAATATTTCGATGGCACTGGCGTTAAGTTTATACTATACAAATAAATTGGTTTGGGGGGTATAACTCAGTAGGCAGAGTAGCGGGCTCTTAACCCGAGAGTCGGGGGTTCGATCCCTCCTACCCCCAAGATAAGAAAGAGAAATGAATTATGATAAAACATGATGACGCTGAATTTGGAATTATCGAAGAAGAATGTTATTTCTGTGGACAATCAAAAGTAGTGCTATTTGACGAACATTATATATTCTGCCCATATTGTATGGCGGTGTACACGGAATTAATGGTAAAAAAATCAGGATGCTATCACATTAAAGATGGGGTACCTTTAGCCATAAGGCGCCCAAATATAGATATCGATGAAGAAAAACCATCTATCGTTTACGTACCTGGCATGAAAAATTCAGACGGAGAATTATTACAGATGTGTTCGAAATGTGGTGCGGCCTGTTTGGCAGATGGGTGGTAAATCGTCGGTGATCTCTGGTGAGGTACGTCGGCTGCAACCCGGCGGATAGGGGTTCGATTCCGCTCACCGACTACGGGAGTTACGTTATGAAAACGCATAATAATATAATTAAATTTAAAAATACCATGAGGTATGAAGAACTTAAAAAGCGCATTAGAAAAGCCGCAAAAGAAATTGACGAATGCATGACGGCTTTGGAAACCGAATGCCCTCTCGATGAAGATCATGAGTGGACGTTAAGTATGGCGAACGAGCCAATGGTAACGCTTACTCTTAGAGGCATGACTCGTATTTAACGTATGGAGAATTATCATGGATTATCCAGTCATTAATAAAATAGCTTGTAACGAATGTGGAAAAGGCATGGATTTTAAAGATATGAGAGTCGTTAGCGACGGCGAATTGGTTTGTAAAAAGTGCTTTGAAGAATTAACGGGGACCAGAAATGAAAAAACTCGATTTGCACCGAACAAGGCACGAAGATGTGCGTCAGAAAGTTATTAAATTCATAGAACGGAATTGGAATAGTGACGAGGAATTAAAAATCATTACCGGTCATAGCCCACAAATGAAAAATTTGGTAATTAAAGTATTAAATGAATACCAAATGAATTATTCCATTGGAGATATGGCCAATTTAAATACGGGATTTATTCATACCACGCCTCCTTAGCTCAATTGGTTAGAGCAGTCGGCTTATAACCGACCGACGATAGGTTCAAACCCTTCAGGAGGTAAACTCCCTCTGTTAAAATAAGGCTGATTTCAGCAAAAATTATACAAAGATCTTTTTGGACCTTGTACAGTCAGCCTGTACTCAAACGAGCGTGTAAATTGAAATAAAGTTATCCTACGAAATAAGATTGGTTTCAGCAATATTAATGGTATTTATCACCTCAAGAGATAATTTTCCAATAGCCAATCTGTAAATTTTATTTAGGAGAATTACATGTTAACAATAATGCATAAACAAAAGTATATTAACAACGTTGGTACAAAATGCCCTTATTGCGGAAGCGAAAATTTACATATGGGTGATGTTAATACTGATGGCGGAAGCGCATGGATAAATACGGAGTGCCATGATTGTGATAAAGAATGGCGCGAGATTTATACGCTTACCGATATAGAGGAAGTTTAATGAACGAAGAGACAGCTTATTTACTAAAAAGACATATACGAGAAGGATGTCAACGGTGCCCATTTTGCTACGAATACGGCATAGAATCCACGACATTCGACGATCGGTTCCCAGGTAAGGTCATCGTATCAATGAAATGTAGAAAATGCCGCCAGGAGTGGTCTGTGGAATATCATGCAAAGGCGGCCATATTCAGGGGAGAAAGAATAACATAATCAAAAACGGCAGTGTAGCTGAGCCAGGTTCAGCAGTCGGCTGTTAACCGACCGTACGTGGGTTCGAATCCCACCGCTGCCTCACAAAGGAAAAGTACAATGCCGATCTATGAATATGAGTGCAAGAAATGTAAAGATCAGTTCGAAATTACGCAGGGGGTCAATGATGAGCCTCTAACGAAATGTGAAAAGTGTGGAGGGGAATTGAAAAAATTGATCTCTCAAAGCTCGTTTATTCTAAAAGGAAGTGGCTGGTATGCCACCGATTATGCGGGCAAGAAAAAACCGGCGTCGAAAAAGCCGGCTAAAAATCCAACATGATCATTAAGTTCATGCAACTCCTGTAAGGGGTGTTAAAATATTTCTGTTGGTTCTAATATGTTTGTAGGCATATCGCTCCTTTCAAGTGCTCCTATACTTAATTGGGTAGGAGCACGAACTACCTCCCTCTAACCTCCTATTTATAGGCTGGGTGGCCGGTAGGTGCGGCCGGCTGCCCAGCCTCCTCCCAATTTAGTCAACTAATACCATTACATTATTTACTTTAAATTCTGATTTCAATTGATAAGACATCATTTTTAGCACTTCATGATCTGGTATAACTGGTAATTTAGTTGATTTATCAAAAAAATCTAGCCTAACACTGTCAGTACCTATAAATATAACTTCGAAAAATAAACCATCCAAATTATTACCCATACTATCTTTGATTATTTTTTCCGAGCTACAAGTACGCTTATAATCTGATCTCATAGCAAAAAAAATCACCATTGCTAAAAATAATATATAAATTATTATTATCAACCACATTCTTTACTTCTCCTAAATAAAAGTAGATTAACTATAATTGTTATTATTAGTAATTCCATAATTAATAACTCCTAATTATTTATTACTTGTTTACAAATCCTCACCCCCGACCCCCCTATTGTACTTGTTTATAAGTCCTCTCTTATATATTCATTTCTATAACAGATAGGGCAAATGAATTTAATAGCATTTGTTCCATCCACGCCATAAAATTCCATTCTCTTACTACAATCCTTACATACCACTACTATATTAGAATATTGTCTATTTTGTATAAAGTATTCATTTGCTTTTTTAATGAACCTATTCATAAATGTCTCTCTTTTGTAAAAAAATTTTTCATCTGCGAATTTTTGCGGCCGGGAAAAATGTACATTCTAC
>Ga0180432_10003444_pt1 | contig 22535 bp, 20 predicted proteins | sample SS_ome_10_FD_132414 | JGI IMG/M metagenome (GOLD analysis project Ga0180432, IMG submission 132414) | Hypersaline lake sediment archaeal communities from the Salton Sea, California, USA - SS_1_MS_2 metaG | ecosystem: Environmental > Aquatic > Non-marine Saline and Alkaline > Hypersaline >...
ACGGGATTTATGGCCGATAAACTTAAAAGATTATAATATTCTTATATGACAAGACGGGCAATGTCAATAAAAAAATTCAAAAATTTCACACGGTCTTTATGTCTTGACTGATTAGTCAATCCATGATAGGGGTCTTATTATTTGATAAATCGACGTCGGTTGAAGGGATACGTGAAAAAGGCTGTATCACAAAGCGGGGCTCGGGAAGGATTTTCTCATGTACTATATAGGGAGGATTTTGTATGTTACGAAATGTAGCCATCGTCAGCGCCCACCAGACGAAGTTCGAGGAGAACAAGGCTGATGAGCGCTTTCAGGAGATGTGCTACCCACTGGTCAGGAGATGTCTTGACGACACGGGGCTCGATTTTATTCCCGGAAGGGGAATAGATTTCGCCGTTACGTGCTCCGACGACTTCTTCGATCAGCGTACCATCTCCGACGGACCTATGGGCGACCTTGTGGGGACGGGAAGGTGGGGGGGAGAGGAAAAGGTCGCCTGCGACGGTGCCGAGGCGATCCAATACGCCGCGGCGGGGATAGCTTCCGGACATTACGACATCGTTATAGTCTTGGCCCACGGGAAGGAATCGCAGGTAGATTCGAGAAACATAGTGACCTTCCACGCCTTCGAGCCCTTCTACACGAGGTTCTTGGGTATGGACTACACCCAGGCCCTGGGACTCCAGGCGGAATCTTACATAAACAGGTGGGGTGTCACGGAAAAACAGCTTGCGAAGGTTGCCGTCAGGGCGGCCAAAAACGGCGCGAAGAACCCGAACGCCCAGCGCACCGGGAAGATCAAGGTGGACGATGTCATTAAGTCCAAGGCGGTTGTCTCGCCCATCAAGGAGCTCGACCTCTATCCTGTAAGCGACGGGGCGGTCTGCATGATCCTCGCCGAGGAGAAAAAGGCGAGGGTCATAACCGACAAACCGGTCTGGATTACGGGTTACGGGAACTGCTACGACTCCTACTACCTGGGCGACAGGAACCTCTACGAGTCTATGAGCCTTAAAAAAGCGGCGTGGAGCGCATACCGGATCGCCGGCATCACCGACCCGATGGAGGAGTTCGACGTGGCCGAGATCAGCGTCCAGGCCACCTACCAGGAGCCGCTCTGGTACGAGGGACTGGGGCTTGTCGAGCCGGGGAAGGGGATGGAGCTCTTCGAGTCGGGGGAGACGGATATGGGGGGAAGGCTCCCGGTCAATCCTTCGGGCGGCCAGCTTTGCGGGAATCCGCTTTTACTCTCCGGAATCGTGAGGGGGGCGGAGGCCTTTTACCAGCTCAGGGGGGAGGCGAAAGGCTATCAGGTGAAGGACGCCGACAGGGCGCTGGTGCACGGCACGGCCGGGCCCGCGGGTCAGTTCCACACGGTTCTGGTCCTTGAAAACGACAAGGCACAAGGGGGGGTGAAATCATGACCAAGAGAACCAGAAACGTCGCTATCTCCGGGATCGGTCAGACCCGCCACCGCGGACACCGGGAGGATATCAACATGGTGGAGCTCGTCGCCGAGGCGGTGGAGGAGGTCCTCGCAGACTCGAAGATGGACCTCAAAGACATCGACTGCATAGTGCACGGCAATATGGAGCTCTTCGAGGGAGTCCACCAGCCGGACATGTGGCACGTATTGGGTGACGGCGCCTACGGAAAGGCCGGCTTCAGGATAACCACGGGAGGTACCACTGGGGCAACCATCGTCTGCTCGGCGGACCACCTCGTCGCGTCCGGGATGTACGATTCGGTCCTGGCGATCGGGTGGGAGAAGCAGGAGGAGGGAATGACGACCACCGGAATCACGAACATGGCCGATCCCCTCTGGGAGCGGGAGGTGCAGACCGGCGCCATTACCGGAACCCACGGCGTTATGATGATGAACAAGTTCGGCGAGCCGGCGAACCAGGCGGCGGCTGAGCTTCGGGTGTTGATGGCCGATAACGCCAGGAAGAATTACAAGGCGCATTTGAGGATCGAGATCACGAGGCAGGACGTCCTGGAGTCGAGGGTACTGGCATGGCCCCTCAGGCTCCTTCACATGTGCCCGGAGTCGAACGGCGCCTGCGCCATCCTCTTCGTCTCGGAGGAACTGGCCAAGAAGCTCCCCCAGAAGCCGGTCTGGATGCATGACCACGTAACGGTCCACCGCCAGGAGACCTTCGATCTGGTAAACATGGGAGACCTCGACACCCACGGCGAGGCCGCGAGGGTCCTTTACGCCAGAAACGGGATCGTAGATCCGATAAAGCAGATCGGAGTGTTCGAGATGTACGATCCCCAGAGCTGGTGGGCCCTCGACTGGGTGGGGAAATTCCTGATGCTCGAAAACGGCGAGCAGATAGACATGGTCTTAAACGGCGACTTCGCCATCGACGGCAGGTTTCCGCTGAATCCGTCCGGGGGCGTGGTATCGTCCAACCCGATAGGGGCCACCGCCATAATAAGGGTTGCGGAGGCGGCGCTGCAGATCCGCGGAAACGCGGGAGAGCATCAGGTTCCGAAAGACGTCGAGCTCGCCATGTCCACCGGATTCGGCGGGACATTCTGGACGGTGCTCCATCTTCTCGGGGCAGAAAAGCCGGATAAATAAAAAAAGGAGGTTTTACCTATGGGTACCAAGACCGATAAAGAGGGAAGGGAAATCGTCGAGATCCGCTATGAGATGGCGATACCGGGGACCTTTGCCACGGGGCCGATCATGGGACACATGCTGAACAAGCTCAAGGATAAGGAGCTCTGGGGAAACCGCTGCGGCAAGTGCGGAAACGTCCTCTTCCCGCCGAAGATAGTCTGTCCCAAGTGCTTCGAAGAGCCGACCGAGTGGGTGAAGCTGGACGAGTGGGGTTACATCGCCACGTTCGACGTAGTCCACTTCCCCACGGTGAATCCGCTGACCGGCATCATGCGGGAGGTCCCCTACACGACGCTCATCGTCGCCCTGCCCAACGGCGGCGGGTTTTTCCACTTCTGCCTGGAGCACGACCCGGAAAAGCTCGCCCCCGGAAAGAGGGTAGTTCCGGTCTGGAAGGAGGAGCGGGAAGCCCGTCCCTCCGACCTGGAGGGGTGGGTGCTGGCGGAGGATTAATAGTCAAGCGGGTCGAAACGAAAACAAAGGGAGAAAGATATGTATACCACAGATAAACTGCCGCTGGATCAAAAAGACTGCTTCGGTAAGAGGGGCCTGATGAGTATCCCCTACCGCTACTTCGCCGGGGTGTTTCTGTCCAGGGCGCTGATCGCCTTGAGGGACGAAAAGAAGATCCTCGGGGCGAGGTGCGAAAAGTGCGACAGGGTCTACTTCCCGCCGCGCTCCCGCTGCGAGAGGGACTTCTCGAAGATAACCGAGCTCGTCGAGGTCGGCCCCGAGGGAACCGTCGAGGAGCTCACCGTGGTCAACTACGAGGAGGAGTACTTCAAGAAATTCTGCCCGATGCTTGACATCCCATACACGATGGCGCTGATCAAGCTCGACGGCGCCTCGACGAAGATACTTCACAGAATCCCCGGAGACAAGGTAAAGCGGGGAGACCGCGTAAGGCCGAAGTGGCTTGATGACGACAGGAGGGAGGCGATGATCACCGACATCGAGTATTTCGAGAAGGTGTGACAACAGCTGGCCATCAAGCCCAATCCTAATAAAGATTAAAAAATCAGGGGCGAGCGGGATATCTTCCCGCCGCCCTTTTTTATTTATTGAGGCCGTAAAAGAGTCCAGTTTTTTATTGACACAATTAACCCTTGTTGTTATAATGTATACAAATTTAGTAGGGATTTATCCCGTTTCTCGATTTGTTCCTTTTAAGGGAGGATTAAGATGAAGAGGTTTATGCTTCCGAGGGTCGCCCACTGCTCCGAGGGGTGCCGAGCCGTGTCCCGAGCAGGACGTTAAAAGGCTCACATGTTCACGGGACAGCTGTAAGATTTGTATCTCGATTCGTTCCGCGAGAGATGTAGGCTTTCCATTAATATGTGAAACAGGAGAAGGGATAGCCAACTTTACTCATGCCAAGAGATATTTAATGGCCCGAAACGGCCCAGGATTTTTTCAAATCGGCGGCTGAATTATGGAACTACCTGTAAAATGAGATATTCGATCCCCGCTAAGACGGCGGGGATTTTTTTATCCTTGATAAAAATTGAAGATGTGATATATCTATTTCGGTCTATAAAGGGATACAAGATGAACAGAAGAAATCATTTACGCTCTTTAGCGCTTTTTGTTGTGGCGGTCTCCTTTTTGGGGGTCTTGATCTCTTTTACAGTCCACCCCCCGGCCTTGGCGCGAACGGTCAAGGCGAAGATCAAGGTTGTAAATATCAGCTACTTCGACATGGGAGCCAATATAACCGATGCCGATCTCATCCGTCTTTCCATAGAGGAGGTCTGTAGAAACGAAAAGCTCTTTCCCAAGATCGAAGACCTTACATTGAAGATGGAGGGTGGAAAATTCACCTACAGCCCAGGGATCGAGATACCCGCCGCGCCGCTCTCCTTTTCGGGCGTATTAAAGCCGGAGGTTAGGGCAGAGTACACCTCCATTGCCGCATCGGGAAGGGCGGGGAAGTACGACATTGCGGTTGTCGGCTCCGACGGCTCGATAAGAAAGTATGACAGAGAGGTTGTGATAAACAAGATCGACAAGACGATCAAGACCTACCAATCGATAGATATCCACGGCGGAGACGTGGTGCTCCTTTTTATCAGGAATATTAAGGTAGTCCATTTCAAGAACATTGAGCCGGAAGGCCATGATCAAACACCTGGGTGAAAAAAGGGAAGCTCCCTGAGGTACAGGGAGGTTTACGACAAAAAGACGGGGACCTGGGTAATAAAGGGAAAGCCGCAGGGCCCCGTTCGGGATAAAGATGACTGAGCTTTTATATCAGGAGATTCCCGGCCGATGAATTCGGCTTTTGGGTTTTGTTGTAATTTATGGCCGCCTGGATTTTTTTCTTCCCGAAATTTTTTTCAATCGACTTCTTATCGGAGCTACAGCCTTTAGTTGATTTCGTGTTTGTTTTTTAATACAAAACTATTCGCCGCTCAGCTCTACCTCGGAGATCAACAGGGACGGCGCCCCGATGTTTCCGAAGAACTTGAGGTCGGATCCCACCGCCACGACCCTCGAGAAGAGGCCGACAAGGTCCCCGGATACTGCCGCCTCCTTGAAGGGCCGGGAGCGCCCGCCCCCCTCGAAGATGAAGCCGGAGGCCCCCACGGAGAACTCCCCGGTCACCGGGTTTGCCGTGTGCACACCCATCAATTCTGCGATGATTATCCCGCGGTCTGCGCTTTTTAGGAGCGAGTCTGTGTCTTCCGCCCCCGGGACGATATAGAGATTGTTTACGCCGGGAGAGGGAGGCGCCGTCACCCCCCCCCGAACGGATGACCCGGTCGGGTCCACCCCCGCCCTCCCCGCATTCAGCAGATCGTAGAGAAAGCCCTCGACCACGCCGTTCATAACCAGCTCGTTTCTGCGCTGCGGTACGCCCTCCCCGTCCACGGGGGATGTGCCGACTCCCCCCGGAAGGAGGCCGTCGTCGACTATGTTGAGCTCCGGGGAGATTATTTCCTTACCCTCTTTGCCCTTCAGAATCGACTTCCCCTTGAGGACGTTCTCCCCCAGAAACGACGGCGCCAGCACATCGAGGAGGTCGGATGTGACCTCCCTCGTCAGGAGGGCCGTGAACCTCCCGGTGGGCGCCCTCTTTGCGCCGAGCATCGAGACCGCCTTTACGCCAGCCTCCCTTCCCACCTCCCGGGGGTCCAAATCAGCATATTCAGTGGATGAATCGATATTCCACCCCATCTCCTGGTCGCCATTCTCCTGCGCCACCGCCATCAGCTGGGCGGTGACGTAGCTCTTTTTGTAGCCCGCGTCGACGCCGCCCGAGTTCCTTAAGAATACCTGAGAGAGCGCCTCGGAGTACTGGGCGCTCCTCACCCTCTTGACCCTCTTGTCGACGGAGAGCGCGCCGGCCTCCACCTCTTTTGCCCTCCTCACCTTCTCGTCTATCGGAATACCTTCCATCGAGTCGTCGAATATGGTCCCCGTATCAGGAACCGGAGAGGGTGTCGACAATGCGTAATGCTCGTCCGGGGTGGAGTTTTTCGCGCTCGATATGGCGTCGTCGACCATGTCGGCAAGCGCCCCGTTGTCCGGGTGGGTGGAGAACGAAAATCCCATCCCGCCGTTGACGATGACCCGAAGGCTTACGCCGTAAGGCTCCGAGAACCTGAAGTCTTCCACCTCCCCCCCCTCGGAGGATATGGTGAGGAGCTTCGAGGCGCGGTAGTAGACCTCCGATTCGCCAACGCCCTTCTTTTTGAGCAGGGCGAATATCTTTTTGGAGATCTCGTTGAAGTTCAGTCCGTGATCCATGGGGACACCTTTTTATTCTATATTGCTTTTTTTCGATATTGCCTTATTCGATATCAGGAGAGAATGATAGCAGAGAAATGTCGGTATGTCAAAGGCCCGGAAGTGATTTTCCACCAACCGGGCCTGTTTTTGTAGTGTATATAAAATGATCGGGCAACAACGAGACAGCCCGACCTCCCCACGCACAGCTTCAATGCAGCGGCCCCTCCGGGGGCTCGTCCCAGTAGAAATCCGCCCTGGCGCGCTCTATCTTCTCCATCTCGGAGAGTACGAAAACCACCCGCTGAAAAAGCTCCACGTATCCCTTGTTCCCCTTCCCCCGCAGGTGCTGTCTCAACATCTTCAGGTCGCAAAGGTCTTTCTCCCGAAAATCCCACCTCTTGACCTGCTCCTCGATCTCGTCGAGGTACTTGTTTATCACATCGCGGTCTATCATCGGCCTCGTGGCGATGGAGATGGGGATAAATAACAGGATGAAGAAGAGGAAGAAGAGGAGTATCATGAAGATCAGCCTGGCGCTGGCCCCCACGATAAGCACGACCATGAAGAATGAGGCGATAACGGCGAGAAACGTCCCCAGGGTCATCATAAACTGCCCGGAAACTTTAGGCTGGCTCTTGCGTGCTCCTATTGATATGGGGCTCTTTTTTTTGGCCATGGGACAGCCTCAATATAGAGAGTGGAGTATTCTATCCAAGTTTTAAGCCTTTGTAAATCTTTTTGTTTCGATTTTTTATCTTAACGTCAGTTTGTAAATTTTAAAGAGAGTCCAATCCATCACCGCGATATCTCCTGCAATAACAGAATTGACCCACCAAAAATTACAACTTCCGCTTTCGTCCCTCCTGACGGTCTCTGCGGGAGATTAAGATCGATTGGTCAACTACAAAGGAAAGGGTCGAAAATCCCCTCGCCCCCCCATCCAATCGACTACCGCCGACCCCGCGTTTCTTAAATACTGTGGTCTCTAATCCCTTCCGCCCAACAGCCCGAACCTCAACAGGAAGTATAGAAGCTGCAGCACGGCCGCGGCGGCGGCCGCTACATAGGTCAGGGCGGCGGCGCTCAAGACCTTCCTCGCACCGGACACCTCCTTTTCCATCAACATCCCGGAAGAGGAGAGGGCCGCAAGCGCCCTCCTGCTGGCGTTGAACTCCACCGGCAGTGTAATCAGCTGAAATGCGACGGCGAGGGAAAAGAGGACAATTCCTATTTTTACCATGACGAGTCCGTAAACGGATCCCATATACATGATGATCCCGCCGAGGATCAACAGCGGCCAGGCGAGCTTCGAGCCGATGCTCGCCACCGGGACTATGGCCGACCTGAGCTTCAGGGGCGTGTAGCCCTTGGCGTCCTGCAGGGCGTGTCCCGCCTCGTGGGCGGCAACCCCAACGGATGCCACGGAGCGTCCCGAGTACACATCGGGAGATAGCCTGAGGGTCTTTGTCCTCGGGTCGTAGTGATCGCTTAGAAAACCTTTGGTCGCCTCTATTTCCACATCGTGCAGGCCCTCGCTCCTCAGCATGTTGGCGGCCGCCTGCGCCCCGGTAAGCCCGGAGGCCGTGGCGACCTTGGAGTACTTCCCGAACGCGCTCTTGACCTTGAAGGACGCGTACATGGAAAGAAGCAGCGCGGGTCCCACCATAATGAAGTAGATAGGATCAAAATAAAGCATCTTCTTTAGCCTCCTTTAATTCTTCTCTTAACTTTATAATTTAGCTTTTTTTGCCGAGATGTCAAGTACCATATAGTTAGATTTACGTTAAATATCAATCGGCGATTTGCATCGGCAATCGAATTTCGGCCTCCCCTCCCGTCAATCGATCCCGATATACCGCTCGATGAAGTCGGCCGATTTCAGGGAGCGGCCGGCCTGATAACGGATGAAGGCCAAGAGCCCCTTTCTGATCTCTTTCAGGGAGCTTAACGTGAACTTCAGCGCCGAAGGCCTCCCGGCCGCTTCCATTGGGGCGTCCGCCACCTTGGCGAGGGCCATGATCGTCCCCCTGGAGAAGGGGACGCCCCCCTCCCTTGTGAGGAGGCATCTTTTGCACACCATTCCCCCGGCGGACGGGATAAACAGGTCGGTGCCGTTTTCCGAGGTGTTGTCGTTGAGCCTTTTTCCGCACCGGACGCATTGATCGAAGAGGGGATTTATTCCCAGCCTCTTTAAAAACTTAAGCGTGTACGACCAGAAGAGGCCCTCTACCGACGGGATCGAGGAGCCGTTCCAACGCTCATTTTTGGCCCCCATTTCATCGACGGCGGAGAGAAACGAGGAGACCCCGTCGAACAGATCGGCATGTGACTCGCCCTCCGGCGCGAACTCCCTCAAAAGCTCCAGCGTAAACTCGCCGTACGCCAGAAGTATGATAGACCTCGACAGGTGGGGAAACGGATTCATCAGGGAGGCGTCCTCGATTAAAAAGAGCTCTCTCCCCTTCGGCCGATAGAACTTGACCGTGATCAGGTTTGCCGTATCGAAGGTGTTGACAAATCGCTTTCTGCTCTTCTTTGCCCCCTTGGCGATCCCTACGACGACACCGGACCTCCTCGTGAATAGCTCCACCAAGAGGTCCGACTCCCCCATATCCCTCGTCATAAGGAGTATGGCGGGGGTGATGATTCTTCTCGTTGCCATGGCAGCTACAGGATAATTATAGTAGCGAGGGTGAAATACATGAGGATGCTGATGATGTCGGTGGTGGTGCTGACGAACGGGCCTGAGGCCACGGCGGGATCGATATTGAGCTTGGCGAGGATAATGGGCATCAATGTCCCCATCGTGGCGGCTATGGTCATCGAGGCGAAGATACCCAGCCCCACCACTATCCAGAGCCTGATGATATCCAGATAATAAAACCAGGCGAATATCCCCAGGAGCACCCCGTAGGTGACACCCAATATTATCCCGACCCTGACCTCCCTCGAGACGACCTGCCAGAGCCTCTTTACGTCGATGCTCCCGATAGCGAGTCCTCGAACCACGATAGTGGAGGACTGGGAGGCTACGTTTCCCCCCATTCCGGCGATGACCGGCATAAACGCCGCCAGCGCCACCGCCTCGGAGAGTGTATCTTTAAAAAGCCCGATAACCATAGATGCGATGATTCCCCCCACCCAGCTGGCGAAGAGCCAGGGAAGCCTGGTGCCGGCGTTCTTGAACACGGACGACGACCAGGCGTATTCATCCGCGGCACCGGTTAGCTTTATGATGTCCTCCGTCGCCTCTTCCTCGATAACGTCTACGATGTCGTCGACCGTGATGCGACCGATAAGCCTCTCATGCTTGTCCACAACCGGCATGGTTACGAGGTCGTACTTTTTGAATTTTCTGGCCACCTCTTCCTGATCCAGATCGACGGTGACGCTTATAGGGTCTTTATCCATTATGTTAAAGACCTTACTTTTAGGCAATGCAAGTATCAGCTTCCTTAAGGGAAGAACCCCCACCAACCTCTCGTCCGCATCGACGACAAAGACGTTGTGAATATCTTCCACTTCCCCGGACATCGAGCGGATCTCCTTGATGGCCCTGGAGACGTTGGCGTTATCCTTGACGCTGACGACCTCCGTCTGCATGATACCGCCAGCGGACTCCTCATCGTAGCGCATCAGGCGCTGGATCTCCTCTGCGTCCTCCTCGTCTATCTTATCGAGTACCTCCTGGGCGATCTCGTCCGGAAGATCGTCGATGATATCCGCCGCGTCGTCCGACTCGAGGTCATCCACAATCTCGGTGATCCTGTTGCTCTGGATCTCCTGAAGGATAAGCTGTTTCGTATCCTCGTCGAGTTCGACTACAACGTCCGCCGCGGTCGCCGCATCCAGAAGGGAGAAGACGAGCTTCTTCTCATCCGGGACGAGAAACTTCATGAACTCCGCAATGTCCGCGGGGTGATAATTATTGATCTCGCCCATAAGCTCGCGTATGTCTTCATCCTCCATAATCTTCAGGAGTTTTTTCGTCTTGTCTTCCGATGTGGGCATATTAATATTAACCTGTCCTCAAATAAAACCGCGCGGGTGATTATACCTCTGCGGCCCATATCCTATAATCGTTAGATTCTCACACAGCGAAGGTATAAAGTCAAGCTATATATTATTGACTGCAAAAAGTGAATTCATTCCCATATTCCCCTGAATCGCGAGAGCTGCCCAATCTTAAAAAAATCCCCGGTCATTCAAGGGGCCAGACTTTTGTCCCGCCCTAAAATATCCGGCTACTTCAAGAGCCTTGATATCTCCTTGAACTCTTTTCCGCCCGCCGCCCTCAAAAGCTCGAAGAGAACCGTCTCCGTTGACGTCACCTCTCCGCCGCCCCTCTTGACGAGGTCCATCCCTATCTCCCAGTCGAGCTTTTTCCTCGACGACACCGCATCTGCGGCTACATAGGGGACAATCCCGACGTCCACGAGGTCCAACGCGCTCTGCAGGACACAGACGTGTGTCTCCATCCCGCAGAGTACGATATTTTTGACCTTGAGATCGACAACCTTCTTTTTTATCTCCTCATCCCCCATTATGGAAAACGAGAGCTTCTCAAGCGGCCTGTAAGTATCGCCCAGCGCCTCGACTATTGGAGGGATCGTCACTCCCAGGCCCCTGGGGTACTGCTCCGTAACAACGATGGGTAGGCCCAGGATATTTGCCCCCTTTATGAGGATCACGGCTTTTTTGGTGATTTTGTCCGCGATCTTCTCCTTCATCGCCGAGAGGAGGGCCGCCTGGAAATCGACGACGACAAGGCCCGTATCGTCAGCGGAGAGCATTAAAGGACACATCTCTATCTCCTTTACATAAATCAAATTGACGTTGCTAAGGCGTTAAAAATTTCAAATATGATTGAGATTTTTAACACGAGAAGAGTCCCTTGTCAAGGAGAGCCCAAAGTCGGAAGCAAGGCTCCCTTTTTAGTTGACAATATCGGCAAAAATATGATAACTAAAACAAATCTTTCAATATTAAAGGATTATGATTATGAAACTCGATTTTAAAAAGACCTTTCTAATCGGGCTCGGATTTTTCGGAGTCTCCATAATCTGGATGGTCTACAATACGCTTGTTCCCCTGATACTTGAGAAATACATCGCATCGGCGACAATAATAGGGCTCTTTATGACATTTGACAACATCCTTGCCGTCACCGTCCAGCCCATCATCGGCGCGGTCAGCGACAAGACCAAGACAAGGATAGGCAGGCGTATGCCCTACATACTTATCGGCGCACCTATTGCCGCTCTTTTCTTTATCTTTATCCCGCTTGCAGAGATTTTCTGGATACTGATATTGGCCATCGTTATGATGAACCTATTCATGGCGCTTTACCGCTCCCCCGTCATAGCGCTTATGCCGGATGTCACCCCATCTCCTCTGAGGAGCAAGGCGAACGGGATTATCAACTTCATGGGCGGTGTTGGAGCGATCATTGCCACCCTCATCGGGGGCCGCCTGTTTGACATGAATCATGAACTCCCCTTTTCCGGTGCCGCGGTGATCCTGGTTGCCGCTGTAATTCTCCTCTACTACACGGTTAAGGAGCCGAAAGAAATTCCAAAAGAAAAAGGAGAAGACTTTACATGGAAACTGGTTAGAATCTCCTCCATTGCCATTGTCTTTGGGCTTATTACCTATTTCACATTCAATTCATTGGGATTGATGGGAGATCTATTTGCAAGGCTCTTTAGTTCGGCATATCAAGGATATATCCTCGTTTCCCTTGTTGTCTTTACCGGTATCGTGTTCTTTTTCCTGTTCAGGATGGTTGAAAAAAGCGCGATCTTTATCTTCCTCGCCATCTTCTTCTGGTTCTTCGGCTACAACGGTGTAGAGACCTTCTTTACCCTCTACGGCAAGCACACGCTCGGACTGGGAACGGGGACGACTACCCAGATTCTCTCAGTTTTCATTGTATCCTTTATTCTCTTCTCCATCCCCAGCGGATACTTCGCCACGAAGTTCGGAAGGAAAAAGACGATCATCGGGGGACTTGTCGGGATGACCGTCTTCATAGGGGCCCTGGCTTTTACAACTAATGTGACTTTCGTGTATATAATAATGTTCCTCGGCGGCATCTCGTGGGCGGCTATAAATATCAACTCCATAGCGATGATCTGGGACATTTCCACAGAGGAGATGTTGGGGTTGTACACCGGCCTCTACTACTTCTTCTCCATGCTTGCGCAGACCGTCTCTCCCCCCATCATCGGGATAGTAAAAGACAGGACGGGAGAATACCAGTCGATGTTTTATGTCGTCCCCTTCTTCTTCTTGGCGGCTCTCATCATGATGCTATTTGTTAAAAAGGGCGAGGCGAAGGAGATGACCACGGCCGAGATGATGGAGCAGGTGGAGGTGTAGGTATATGGCGGATAAAACCGTAAAGCTGACCACAGACGAGGTCCAGTATGTGACCAAGCTCTCGAGGCTCATCATGACCGATGACGAGGCGAAGGAGATGGCCAGGACCCTAAACGACATCCTAGTGTACATGGAAAAGCTGGGGGAGCTCGACACGTCCGGCGTCGAGCCGATGACCCACGCCATACCGAACGAGAACGTGATGAGGGAAGACGCCCTGAAGCCCTTTACGGACACAAAGGAGATACTGAAAAACGCCCCGGACTCGAAGGGGGCCTTCTACCGGGTCCCGAAGGTGATCGAGTAAGCGGACTTCGCCGTTGCGCGGGAGGGATTGAGAACCCTACATTTGTGGTAGCGACATTTGTGGTAGGTAGATATAACAACAATACAAGTTTAAAACAAACGGCCCGCCCCCCTAAAGCCCTAAAAAATATGCGGCAGGGGGCGTGGGCCGTTCGAGTTGTCAACAACAATAATTGAGTAAGGCATAAGGATGGATTATTTTCCCCTGACGATGAGCGAGACCACCGACCTCTACAGGAGCGGCAAGGCGAGCGCCGAAGACGTGGTAAAGAGCGTCCTCGCAAGGATAGAGGAGGTGGACGAGAAGCTGAACGCCTACATCAGGGTCACGGAAGACCTGGCCTTGAAGAGGGCTATCGAGGCGGACAAGAGGATCAAGTCGGGGGATATAACGCCGCTCACCGGCATCCCGATCGCCGTGAAAGATCTCATCTGCACCAGGGGGATCCCCACCACCTGTGGGTCGAAGATCCTCGAGAACTACATACCGCCCTATAACGCAACCGTGATAGAAAAGCTCGACTCCCAGGGGGCAATAATCATAGGGAAGACGAACATGGACGAGTTCGCCATGGGATCGTCCACGGAGGCATCCTTTTTCGGCGCAACAAGAAATCCTCACAACCTGGACTACGTCCCCGGCGGCTCCAGCGGCGGGAGCGCCGTCGCCGTGGCGGCCGACCTCTGTATAACAGCCCTCGGCTCAGACACGGGGGGCTCGATAAGACAGCCCGCCTCATACACCGGGATAGTGGGATTGAAGCCCACCTACGGCAGGGTAAGCCGCTACGGGCTCGTGGCCTACGCCTCCTCCCTCGACCAGATAGGGCCTCTGGCCAAGGACGTCACCGACGCGGCGGTACTCTTAACCGCAATCGCCGGGCACGACCCGAGAGACTCCACCTCCCTTAATATCGACGTCCCCGATTACACCGAGTTTCTGACCGGGGAGGTCAAGGGACTCAAGGTCGGGGTGCCGAAGGAGTACTTCGGGGAAGGGCTCGATCCCGAGGTGGGAAAAAGGATCATGGAGGGGGTGGAAACCTTGGAGAAGGGTGGCGCGGAGGTTATCGAGGTGAGCCTTCCCCACGCCGAGTACGCCCTGGCGTCCTACTACATCATCGCGCCGTCCGAGGCGAGCTCGAACCTCGCCAGATACGACGGCGTCAGGTACGGCTACAGGGAGTCCTCGCCGGACGATGGAATGATAGAGATGTTCAGAAAGACGAGGTCGGCGGGCTTCGGCTGGGAGGTCAAGAGGAGAATAATGCTGGGGACCTACGCCCTCTCCTCCGGCTACTACGACGCCTATTATAAAAAAGCCCTGCAGGTAAGGAGGCTAATCAGAAACGACTACGACGAGGCCTTCAAAAAGGTTGACGTCATCGCCGGCCCCGCCGCCCCGGCACCGGCCTACAAGATCGGGGACAAGATCGAAGATCCGCTGTCCATGTACCTCGTTGACATCTACACCGTAACGGCAAACCTGACCGGAATTCCGGGGATCTCCGTCCCCGCGGGATTGAGCAAAGCGGGACTTCCCATAGGGCTTCAGCTTCTGGCAAAGCCGCTGAACGAGGGGGCCATCCTCAGGGCGGCGTACTACTTCGAGCGGAACCGGACGGTTAAGACGCCGAAGCCGAAGCTTTGATTCCCTTCACATTCCTTATTATCGGGCTGAATATATTCGGGTAGGGCGGCGTTTTTAGGCGTTGTTATATATGACAACATCACGAAGCAAAACGGTCTATTTATCTATAAGTTCCACTTTCTTGTAGAACAGCTCATTGCCGATCAAATCCCCGGATACAGAAACCCTCTTGTCTATATGTTCCTGAAGTACCGGATCTTCCTTCCACAAAATAGCGTTTTTATGCAGGTGGATCTCATCTCCCCCGTCTGCCCTGAGATAATACTCCGGGCCTTCCGATTTCGTCCCTACCCTCTCAATTCGTGAAAACAAAAAGCCTACATGCGTCTCAACTTCGTTTTCACCGTTTTCGGCGACGCTGCAAAAACCGACCGTGCATCTATATCCCTTGATAAAGTCAGGCATGCCGTCTCGACCGCTCAGGCCCTGTTTCATATCTCCGCCGTAAAGACCTCCCGCAAGGCCCAATGGGAGACACAGGGCAACAAGGGTAATTAACACGGGTAAAAAAGGCGAGAAAAGTCTTCTTCTATCCATCAGTTGCCCCTAAATATTCTTCAAAAAAACATAATATGCTTACCTAAGAGAAATGTTTTTTAAACATCCCCAAAGCATGTCTTATTTATGACTCCAAAATTCCCAAAGGAGTCCGACCTCAACAAACCGACAAAATCGGACCTTCAGGCCTACATCCCCCGCCCGTCGAAGACCTCCTTTGCGATAAAAAGCCCGTTTAATGCGGCGGGAAATCCCGCGTAAACGGCCATTTGTATCATCACCTCGATTATCTCCGTTTTCGTGCACCCGACGTTCAACGCCCCGTGGACGTGAACCTTCAGCTGGGGGGCCGCCGTCCCCAAGGCGGTCAGGGCCGCCAGCGTGGCTATCTCCCTCGATTTCAGATCCAATCCCGGACGGCTGTACACGTCCCCGAAGGGAAACTCTATCAACAGGTCGGCGAACTCCGGGGAGATATCCTTAAGAGCCTGGACAACTTTCTCGCCCTGTTCCCCGTCGATCTCCGCAAGCTTTTCCCATCCAATTTTATACCTATCAGATTTCATAATTTCTCACTCCTCTGTTAAACCACCGGAGAAACGCTCCAGCTTAAAACTTCGAGCGCTGATTTACCTCGATCAATTTGTTGGCAAACGCTATATTATATGAGCCGACAAATACCCGGTCAACAAAAAAGGGGTTTCCCTTCTATCCGCTCAATATTGGAATCTTTTTTTTAAATCCCCGTTTTCCCAGCCTATTTAATTAAAAAGATTTAACCTGCGAAAATGAAAAAAGGATAACATTTACCTTGTTTATCTGATATAATCCGAATCTAATTTTATTTACCTCGATATCTTAACCATGAATTACACAGCGGTAATCGGCCTCGGAGTACACGCCAAGCTTTTGACCACCTCAAAGATATTCTGCGGGTGCTCAGCCGAGTTCGGGGCCGAGCCGAACACCCATATATGTCCCGTCTGCACCGCCCAGCCGGGCGTCCTTCCGGTCCTCAACAGGAGCGTGGTGGAGTTCGGAATTAAAACCGCCCTGGCGACCCACAGCGAGATAGCCCCCTTCGGCCAGTTCGCCAGGAAGAACTACTTCTATCCCGACCTCCCTAAGGGCTACCAGATTTCCCAGTACGAGTTCCCCCTCTCAAAGGGGGGGTATATCGAGATCGAGACGAACGGAAGCCAAAGGAAGATCGGCCTCACCCGCATCCACATGGAGGAGGACGCGGGAAAGCTTCTCCACGACGAGACGGCGCCCGTATCTTACGTCGACCTCAACCGTACGGGGGTCCCCCTTCTGGAGATCGTCTCGGAGCCGGATATCAACACCCCGGCGGAGGCGGGGATGTACCTCAGGAAGCTGAGGAGCATACTGCGCTACATCGGCGTCTGCGACGGCAACATGGAGGAGGGGAGCTTTCGGTGCGACGCCAACGTCTCCGTCATGCCGAAAAACGCCGTGGAGTTAGGAACGAGGGCCGAGCTGAAAAACATGAACTCCTTCAGGAACGTCGAGCGCGCCCTCGAATACGAGATCAAAAGGCAGATCGAGGTCCTCGAAGAGGGGGGAAGCGTAATTCAGGAAACCCGCCTCTGGAACGACTCTAAAAATATCACTGAATCCATGCGGGGAAAGGAGGAGGCGCACGACTACCGCTACTTCCCGGACCCGGACCTCGTTTTTATGAAAATTGACGCGGACTGGATAAAGGAGGTCAAGGGAAGTCTTCCGGAGCTTCCCGACGAGAAGGTCAAGAGGTTCATAGACGACTACAAGCTCCCGGCCTACGACGCCTCCGTCCTGACGGCGGAGCGGGCCACGGCGGACTACTTCGAGAGGGTCGTCAAAAGCGGCGCAAACCCGAAGCTCGCCAGCAACTGGATCATGGTGGAGCTGATGAGGGAGCTAAAGGAAACCAAAGCCGATATAGAGGACTCCCCCATATCCCCGGAGGCCCTCTCGGAGCTGATCGGGCTTATCGAAGACAACACGATCAGCGGGAAGATAGCCAAGGAAGTCTTCATCGATATGTACCAAACAAAGAAGGGCCCCGGCCAAATCGTAAAGGAAAAGGGCCTCGAGCAGATAACCGACACAGGCAAGATAGAGGAGATCGTCAAAAAGGTTCTTTCCGAGAACCAGAAAGAGGCGGCCGACTACAGAGCGGGAAAGGAACAACTTCTGAAATTCTTTGTCGGTAGAATTATGAAGGAGACGAATGGAAAGGCGAACCCCCAGATCGTAAACGAAATCCTGAGGGATCAACTGAAAAAGTAGCACGCATCTCATTGAACTAAAATTGTTGTCGATATTCACTCGTTTTTTAGGGGGGGGCGATAAACCAAGGGAATGTTGGAGGCTGGAAAAAGGGGGAAAACGGAGGAGATGAGAGGTGGATGGGGCAAGGTGTTGGGTTGGGCGATGAGATGGATGGGGCAGGATTTTGAATAAGAGACAAGATTTATGTACAAGACGGCAATAAAAGGAAAAAATAAGAAGAGACTGAACAGTAAAGAGAAAAAGATATTGTTGTATCTTTCTGCTTTCTTTGTCGTTGTTCTGTCATCTTTTTTTCTCACCGCCTTTTTTATACCCAAGATGTTGGACACCAAAGCTTACCGGGAGAGCCTCGAGGAATGGCTGTCATACGAGTTTGCGCGGGATGTAACGGCAAGGGATATCGACATCAAGCTGATCAACGGATCAAAAATCGTCCTGAAGGACGTGTCCATCGATGACGATCCTGCCTTTTCGGAGGAGCCGTTTCTCAAAGCGAAAGAGGCCGTTCTCTCCATAAGGTTTTTCCCAATAATTAAAAGGAATCTTGTGGTCACCGGGATTACCTTTGTCGGGGCGGAGTTGACCATCATCGAGAATGAAGCAGGAGAATATAACACGTCATCCCTCGGCAGCGGGATTTATAAGGATTACAACCGCGACAGCGCCGTCTCGTCCGACCGGTCGGATATAACAAAGTCCCCCCTGAAAAAGAAGAGCGCGGAGATCGAGAGAATCGCCTTTAACGACGCCACGGTTAGCTTAAATAGAATCGGAGCTGACGATATCCTAGTTGAGGCCCTGAGGTTGAAGGAAGCGGATATTACCTTGAGCGACCTTAAGCTCCAAGATAAAGGCCTCCTCTCGAATATTATCTCGAAGAGCGGTGAAACGAGAGTCGAGCGCTCCGATATATTCACCCTTTTTCGATCTTCGACGTTGCCGTTATCCGGCAAGTTGAGCCTCGATATACCCTTCGGGGTCTTCTTCGACTCCCCCTTCGAGGATTTGACTCTGACCGCCACGATCAAAGACAATGTCTTCAAGGTGGACGAAGTCGACCTAAAGCTCTTCGGCGGGATGGTGAGGTCAAAAGGCTTTGTCGACCTCTCCGGCAAGACTCCCGAGCTGGTCGTCAACGGCTCGATCTCGGGTGTGATGGCCAACAAACTGATCGGGATCGTGTGCAAAGACGATGAAACCTTTTTCGGCAAGACCACCTTCGAGGGTACGTTTACCGGCAAGGGTAAAACGATAGACGAGATGAGGTGCAATCTTTCCGGAGAGGGGATATTCAGGATCGAAGACGGAATAATTCCCGCCTTCAGTATGCGCACCGAGCTCCTCTCCCTGGGCCTCATACCCAGGTCCGACCTGCCTGAGGACCTCGATACCCGGTTTACGATAATCGGCGGGAGCTTCCTCCTCTCGGAGGGCGAGTTCAAGACATCGACCATCATCCTGAAGTCATCGGAGTGGGATGCGTTCGCCCGGGGATCCCTGGACATGGACGGTCAAATCGATGTCATGGGAAACATCTTCCTCACCGATTCGATGGCATTGGAGTTAAAAACGGAGTACATTCCCTCCTTGATTCGGGATACTGCGGGGAGATTCTCCATCCCGTTCAAGATAACGGGGAACCTGCAGAATCCCGAGTTCCTGCTGAGGCCCAAGTTCCTGATGAAAAAGAACGCCGACGAGATATTTGAAGACTTCAAGAGGGAGCTGGAGAAGCAGAACAAGGAAGAGTACTCGATAAAATTTATCATATTTGAATAGTCTATTTCCATCCCTATGTCGTTTTGGACGATAAGATGGCTTGGCAACGCCGTCGAGATATTAGATCAAACCCTCCTCCCACAAAAAGAGACCTATATCACCCTTAAAAACCCGAACGACCTGGTTGAGGCGATCAAAAAGCTCAGGATACGGGGCGCTCCCGCCATAGGCGTCGCGGCGGCGATGGGAATCGCCCTGGGCGCAAAACAGATAAGATATTCCAACCTTGAAGATTTTGTCGCCAAATTGACCGGTATCGCGGATCTCATCGCCTCCTCCCGCCCGACGGCCAAAAACCTCTTCTGGGCGGTAGACAGGATGATGGCGGTTGCAAAAAAGGCCGGGGTGGACCCAAAAGAGATAACAGCCGAGCTCGAGAGGGAGGCTCTAAAGATATATGATGAGGATATCGAAACCAACAGAAAGATAGGCCAAAACGGCGCCTCCCTCCTGAAGTCGGGGGAAACCGTAATGACCCACTGCAACGCCGGCGCCCTGGCCACGGCGGGATACGGCACGGCCCTCTCGGTTGTCAGGTGGGCGGTCGAGGAGGGAAAGGATATCAAGGTAATCGCAACGGAGACAAGGCCCCTCCTTCAGGGGAGCAGGCTCACCGTCTGGGAGCTGACGGCCGACAATATTGATGTAACGCTCATCACAGACAACATGTGCGGCTGCGTAATGAGGGGGAAAAAGGTAAACAGGGTAATCGTGGGCGCGGACAGGATTGCGGTAAACGGTGACGTGGCAAACAAGATCGGCACCTACACGCTTTCCGTCGTCGCCCGGGAGAACGATTTGCCGTTCTTCGTGGCCGCCCCCGTCTCCACTATAGACCCGGATGCGAAGAGCGGTAAGGACATCCCCATCGAAGAGCGCGACCCGAACGAGGTAAGGCGGTTCATGGGCAGGGCCTCTACGCTGAAAGATGTCAAAGTATTCAACCCCGCTTTCGACGTAACACCCAATCATCTCGTGGGCGGCATAATCACCGAAAGGGGAATTCTCTATCCCCCCTACGATGCGAGCATAGGTAAAATTATCGAGGAAGCCTGAACACCGTAAGCATCCTTTTGATCATATAAATAGATTGATCGCCTCTACAGACGTCCGTTGACCTAAAAAACGACTCCAGAATTACCATATTTTACTATTTTCCCAGGGGAAAATAACACTTTTTCCCCAATTTAAAGATAAAAGTAAATAAATGTCTTGAAAATTTACAAAAAATCCTTTATTATATTTACTAGTTGCGTATCGTTTTGTTTTTTTTATTTCTCTAAGTGGACCTCTGCCAATTTTTCTTTTGAGCTGGCTAAAAAACAAAATATTTATGCGGTTTCCCTTTGTGAAAGCAAAGGGGAGAAGGGTGAGAAGTGAAGGGAAGCCCCTACCGACCCCAAAGACCGTAATCCTATCGAGGGATAAACATCCCATCTCCAGAAAGAACATCGATCAGAATGCTCTGAAGGTGTTGTATCGACTGCACAACCACGGCTACAAGGCCTACCTCGTTGGCGGAAGCGTCAGGGATCTATTGATAGGGAGAAAGCCGAAGGACTTCGACATTGGAACCGACGCCACCCCCAGGGAGATCAAGCGCCTTTTCGCAAACAGTCTTATTATCGGGAGAAGGTTCAAGATCGTCCACATAAGATTCAAAGGAAACAGCATAATCGAAGTTACTACATTCAGGAAAAAGAGCGAAGAGGAGAAATCACAGAAAGGACTTCCTACCTTGAAGGATAATACCTTTGGCACATCCGTGGAAGACGCCTTCAGAAGGGACCTTGCCATCAACGGTCTCTTCTACAATATCGCCGACTTTACGGTAATCGATCACGTAGGAGGTATAAAGGATATTGAAGATGGAATAGTAAGGGTGATAGGCGATCCCGAGGAGCGATTTACCGAAGACCCGGTCAGGATTACCCGCGCCATTCGCCACAGCGCCCGTACCGGCTTTACCATCGAAAAAGAGACCGAAAGGGCCATCAGGAAGATGTCTGACAGCATCGCCCTTTGCTCCTCCCATAGGATTCAGGAAGAGATACTGAAAGATCTGAGAAGCGGATACTCCAAAGAGGCCTTCAGGCTTTTCAGGGAATATGGCATCCTGAAAGTCCTTTTTCCTTATATCTGCGAGTCGATCGAAAACACGGACATAACCGAAGAGATGGTCTTAAAAGCCCTGGGCCTTCTGGATAATCTCGTTATATCCGGGGTTGAGCCCTCGGTTCCATTCCTTCTCGCCGTCCCGATGATACCATCGACAATAACATATATAGACAAGACCGTTTCAAAAAGCAACGGGGACGGAATAGATATCCCGAGGCTGATTCACACACATCTCTTTGAATCCTTGAGAAGCCTCGAGATTTCAAAAGGCAACATCGATGTTATGAAGAACCTCATTTACCTAAACTGGAAGATGCTTCGCAATTTGGACAAGAACTTCATACCGACCTACCTTACAAAGAAGAATCACTTTCACAAGGCCTTCAACCTCCTGGGTATCTCCGCCCGTGTCTTCGGACATTTCACCGATTCCCCGTACCCGCCGACCGATCACAACACCGATCCCCTGAGACGTCTTCTGAAATCCTCCCGGAAGAAGTGGGGAAAGAAATCAAGTCAAAAAAAGTCGAGACCCTCCCTGCAGAACGGAACGGATACCCGCCGCAGCTGAAGATCCAATAAAAAATATCCCGGAGTCAAATTGAAAATTGAGGCCCCTTTCGGATACCCGTTTATAACCGGAAGAGGCCGTCGAGAGAATATAATTATTCTTGATTTTTCAAGTTCGTGGTAGTAAAATCTTCCTTTACCGGGGCGTAGCGCAGTCTGGTTAGCGCACCTGCTTTGGGAGCAGGGGGTCGGAGGTTCAAATCCTCTCGCCCCGACCATATTTTTTAATGATATCAGGAAGATAACTTTAATACCTGTACATATTACAATTTGATACATAGTACCTAGATTGTAGATTTAGAATCATATCGCATTGAAGATAAACTTGGGCTACAATCTGGATTAGTTTTAGAAAAAATATGAACAAATTAAGTCGTCTTTTAAAAAACAGAGATTTCATTTTCCTTTTAGCTTTTATCCTCGGCTTGGTGGCAAGTGAGGGGTCTGAATATACGAGAGCTATTATCATTCCCGCACTGGCAGTTGTTATGACACTCTCGACCATGGGTATTCCTTCTTCCATCCTCCTTTCTCCAAAAAAAAACATCGGCTCGATGCTTTTTGGAG
>Ga0180432_10003445_pt1 | contig 22534 bp, 25 predicted proteins | sample SS_ome_10_FD_132414 | JGI IMG/M metagenome (GOLD analysis project Ga0180432, IMG submission 132414) | Hypersaline lake sediment archaeal communities from the Salton Sea, California, USA - SS_1_MS_2 metaG | ecosystem: Environmental > Aquatic > Non-marine Saline and Alkaline > Hypersaline >...
ATGGCCCTTTTCCGCAATCTCTGCGTCAATCTGCGGAATCACTTGTGCGGCGTACTACGTGTACGCCTCCGCGTAATTCCTTGATTGCCTTGACCTTGCGAAAAATTGCTCATTTCTGCATTGGAAACTTAATTTGTGTCCAATAAATGTTTATGGATGAATACTTATTAGCAGAATAAGGGGTCAATTATGGAATTTATAGATGTAATTAATAATAGACGTGCAGTTAATTTTTTTGATCCGGATAAGGACGTTCCGGATGAAACACTGAGAGCAATGATTGAAACTGCGGCAAAGGTGCCGTCAAGTTTTAATCTACAGCCGTGGAGTCTGATTATCTTGAGAGGGCATGAAGAGAAAACGCGCCTTCAGAGCCTGGCTTGGAACCAGCCCAAAGTCAGCGAAGCGCCGGTAACGCTCATTGTGCTGGCTGATCAAGATGGGTGGAAAGAAGGCCACCCGTTTGTTGAAAAAAATTTTCAAGAGATGATTACGGCTAAAGCCATGAACGAGGATCAGCGTCAATGGTTTGCAGATGCCCGTACATCCCTTTATGGGGAAAGTAAAGACAAACAGCTGGCTTTTGCCTGTAAAAATACAGGCTTTTTTGCCATGACATTGATGTTGGCTGCAAAAAACCTTGGACTTGACACCCACCCCATGGACGGATTTGATCACCATGCGGTGCGGAAGGAATTCAACATCCCGGATAATTACTGGGTTCCGCTTTTGCTGGCTGTTGGATATTTCAAAAAAGACATGGAATTGGCTCCGTCTAAATGGCGAAAATCCTATGAAGAAATAGTTGTAAAATTTTATTAAGTGTGCTTTATTATTTCCAACTAAAAATTTATGGTGAAAGGAACTCATATGTCTGACACCCCAATAAAAATATATTCTCTAAGCACCTGTAGCCATTGCAAGTCCACCAAAAAATTCCTTAGCGATTGCACGGTTCGGTATGATTTTGTTGATGTCGATCTTTTGGAAGGTGAAGAACGTAAGGCAATACTGGAAGATGTCAAAAAATTTAATCCCAAATGTTCTTTTCCTACAATTATCATCGGCGATACAGTCATCGTTGGGTATAAGGAAGATGAGATAAAGGAGGCGCTTGGATTATAATGGAAGTCGAAAAACTCTATGAGATGCTGAAAAAGACTCAGGAGTCCAAAGGATATTTTTTTAACAAGGATAGAGAGCGGGTGTTTGAATTGCTTGACGCCTTGATTACAAACAAGAAGCGCTACGGCTACATGGCATGTCCCTGCAGGCTGGCTTCCGGAATTAAAGATAACGACAAAGATATAATCTGTCCCTGTGTATACAGGGTTCCGGATGTTGAAGAATACGGCAGTTGCTATTGCAACCTTTATGTGTCAGAGGAATGGAACCAGAATAAAACTCCCCACGAACATGTCCCCGAACGAAGACCTCCTGAAAAGATTCTGTTTTAATTAATTGCGTGTGATTAAAGCAAAACATTTGGTCTTGTTTCCCACGGCTATCTCTTTTTGTCTTTAACACGACGTTTCCAAAATGCCATCACGCCATCTTTGCCGAAAGAAATTTGGATAAGCGACCAGCCTTTTTTCCCCCGGTTGTTCAGAATATCAGCCAAAATTCTCGTCTGATCTTTTGAGACTTCATCAATACCGCATTGGCCGGACTCACTACAGAAATAGATTATCTTATCAAAGGTATCCGAAGAGTGTTGGGTAATTTCATATTCGAAACGGTCCATAAGGCCTCCTTTTTAACCGGAGAAATTTTTCTGTTTCATCCGGGCTTTTGTTCCAATTGGGTCTGACCGCTCGCGCCCCAGGCCGCCTTGTCTTGCTCAGCTGGCGGGCAAGCTTGCAATGGCGGGCGGGGCGAAGCACTTAAAGACTGATTAGAGAATAAGTCAGTTAAATTATAAGTCAAGAGAGTCGAGTGCAGCTTCAAAGATTTGTTTGAAATGCGTTACTTTAGGACCTGGCTTTATTTTTTCTTATAATCTCAAGAGACTTTACAACTGCCACAAAGTAGTTATCATATGAGTTAGTTTGTTTTTTTAAATTTATTTAAAGCAATGCCATATCAAGGAGGTTTATCATGGATGCAAGAAAAACTGGCCTGGAAGTAAAAAAGGTGCTCTGGCCAACGGATTTCTCAAGCAGCGCTCAAAAGGCCTTGCCTTATGTTACTTCGTTGACCATGCAATATGGAGCGGAAATTCACGTGCTTTACGTTATCGAAGATATTGCCCATCACGTATCATGGTACGGAGAATTTGACAAAGCGCACATCGACAAACTTATGCAATGGGCAGACAAATCAGCCAAACGTCGCCTGGATCAAATTTGCGATAAGTATTTGGAAGGGTGCCCCCTGTACATCAAACACATTGCCGTCGGTGATCCGGCATTGGAGATTTTAAAACTGATTGATAAAGAAAAGGTTGATCTGGTGGTGATGGCAAGCCGAGGGGAAGGGGGGCATTTTCGCTTTGGTAGCGTCACTGAAAAAGTGTTAAAAGAATCTCCGGTACCGGTGACTACGATTCCCGTAAACCAATAAAAAATCACTGGTTCTTAAAAGGTCGATTATTTTTTGCCTGGCAAACTACCTTAATGGTATGCCTGTCCTGAGCCTGGTGAGGCTTTTTGTTATTTTCAAGACAGGATTCGGGTTAAAAGGGCCAGAACTGATTGTCAAACCAAATCTTTTCCCTTATGGCTTTATCGATATCGAGAAGCAGGCTCAGATGCTCGCGTTCCCAGCGTGAAAGCCATTCATAAAGGGCTTTGGCTTCGGGATCGGACGTGGTTTTTGCACTTTCGGCGTATAGTTTAATGGCGCGTTCTTCCAATGATATCGCTGCAGAGATTGCGGCGGCTTCAAAACCGGCGGCAGAGATGTTATCCTTGATTTCCCGGGTTAATACTTTTGATGCAACACTGCCGATGTCTGTATCATTGTGACTGCCGGGGATGAACTTTTTCTCTTGACGATAAGACTTGAACTGTTCAGACAGCGTAGTTATATGTTTTTGTTCTTCTTCTGCCATCATTTCAAAAACATCCCGTATGGCCTTATTTTCAGTATGTTCTGCAACTTTCTGATAAAAAGCCTTGCCTCTTCTTTCCAGCAAAATTGCCTGCTTTAAAATATCGAGAGTCGTGTTTTCTTCCATGGATCTCTCCATTGCAAAGTTGTTCATGTATGATTTTGAGTGTGAGATTACAAAACACAGATTCGTTTTCAAGCTTTACCTGAGCAAACACCAATTTTTGTGAGATTTGTCTACTGACAAAGTAAAGCTCCAAAATTGAAATCCCTATTACTCCTATTTAAACATAAAAAAACCTTAGAGAACAAATCATGTTTAAACAAGGTTATTAAAACGAAAATAAATGCTGCAAGGATCATACCAATAGAAGATACGCTTTTTGATACCACTATTTTTTGAAATAATCTGACACAATCCTAAGTTTACCATACTTTGTCCGGAGTACTCAAAAAAATTAACACCATTGAACCTTAAAGCATCTTTTCTCCTGCCAAATGTCTCATGATACACTTATGTTTCACGCCTAAATTATGAGACGTTTTTTTAATTCCATTCCGTGCTTTTCCTTCCCGGATCATCTCATGTGAAATATAAAATCTTAATCAAGTTGTATTACTGATCCGGGTTATGCCTATAAACTGCATAAATTATATTTGAAATCGGTTTGGCCTTCCGGAGTGTAAATTTTATCCAATTCGTATTGTTATCAAAAGGTTGTGGTAACATTCCGCGGATTTGTTTTCCATGATTTTCCTCACCGGCATGCTCGACGTTTGCAGAAGGGGTGTACTTGTTTTAAAAAAATTGTCTTTTTGGACGTTAATATGGGATTTTAATTTTATTTGATAAATTTTGGCATGATTTTTGATTAAAATTATATAGTATTTTAAAAGGAAATAAGAAGTTTATTTAAATCCAAAGAACGAAAATACAGAATCACAAAATCAAGGATTAGTTTTCTAAAATTAATTTGTGTATTAATTTAAGGTTAATCTAACCAAAAAGACAGAAACGGAGGTGTAAAATGGAAGCATGTCAACCGATTTTAAACACGGGCCTCCGGGGTTTTAAAGTCGCAACAACCAGGATCAGCGATGTTGACGGTACTGTCGGCAGATTGATTTACAGGGGGTATCTTGTCCAGGATCTGGCCGGAAAAGTAACTTTTGAAGAGGTTGCTTATCTTCTTCTTTTTGAAAGACTGCCTCAAAAAGAAGAACTTGAAAACTTCAAGAAACAGCTTGCCGGAGAGAGAGGGATCCCGCCCGAGATGATTGCAGCCTTAGAAACAAGGCCTAAAGACGCTCTTCCCATGGATATTCTCCAGTCGGCGGTTTCGATGTTGGCGAACCATGACCCTGATACCAAAGAGTATTCTCCTGAAGCCACACTTCGCATGGCCGTAAAGCTCATCGCAAAATTCCCAACCATTGTTGCCGCGTGGGACCGCATCCGGAACAATAAAAAACCTATAGATCCAAATCCGGACTTGAGTCATGCAGCCAACTTTCTTTACATGATCAACGGAACAGTTCCTGATGATGAGTTGGCCGGATTTTTTGATACTTGCCTGGTTCTGCATGCAGAACATTCTTTTAATGCTTCAACATTTTCGGCCAGACAGGTCGCATCAACAAGAGCTCATATGTACGCTGCTATTGCTGCTGGCGTAGGGTCTTTATCCGGAGAATTGCATGGCGGTGCAAATACACGGGTCATGGAAATGCTTCTCGATATCGTCACTGTTGACAGGGTCGAATCGTATGTAAACAATTTGCTAGATACCGGCGGAAAAATCATGGGTATGGGCCATGCGGTTTATAAAACCGATGACCCCAGGGCACATATCCTTGCCCCCATGTCCAAGAAAATGGGAGAACGTACCGGGGAGCCCAAATGGTACGAAATGTCTAAAGTTCTTGAAAAAAAAGGCAAGGAAGCCTTTAGACAAAGAAAGGGAAGAGACATTTTCGTGAATGTGGATTTCTACAGCGCATCTCTTTATTATTACATGGGGATACCGGTAGATCTCTTTACCCCGTTATTTGCCATGGCCAGAATCTCCGGCTGGTCTGCTCATGTTCTCGAAGAGCAGTTTGGAGGTGCTGCTTCCAAACCGGTGCTTTACCGTCCCGATTCCGAATACATCGGTGACTACTGCGGCCCGGATCAGTGCACTTTTGTAGCCATGGAAGCAAGATGATTTATAACTTGAATCTTGCATGTGGAAGTCTCCGACCAAAGTGTTGTTGCGCCCAAAAATTTTCCTGTGATGTGATATAGAATAATCCTTCAATACTTTTCAGAAATTAAAGTAATTATAAGTGGAAAGGAGGGCCTGTGAAAAAGTGGCAATGTACGGTGTGCGGTTATATTCATGAAGGAGATGAACCACCCGAAGAGTGTCCTGTGTGCGGAGCTGATCGAAGCAAATTTATTGAATTCGTTTCCGAAGAACCGGCGAAAACGGAAATAGATCAGCCGGAACCTGAAGCCAAAAAGCCGGAGCCAAAACCTGAATCACCGGTGTTTCACCCCAAATTAAACCCGATTCTTGATTTGATGGTAAAGCATCATGTCCATCCGATTTCGGTACACATCCCCAATGGAGTACTTCCGGTTTCTGTTATATTTATTGTCTTAGCTGCATTATTTAATCTCAGCGGTTTAAGCCAGGCCGCTTTTTACAATATGATATTCGTTGTTCTTACCCTGCCGCTGGTTCTTTTTTCGGGGTATATCGTGTGGCAAAAAAAATACAGCGGCCAGATGACTCGGTTGATTAAAATTAAGATACTTAGCGCTGCCGTGGTTTCATTAACGGCGGTCATTTTGGTTATTTGGTCTTTCATTGATCCCCAGGCTCCAACTTCATCCACGAGATGGTTATTTCTTCTGATTAACTTGGTCATGCTTACGGCGGCCGGCATTGCGGGGTTTATTGGGGGAAAATTTGTTTTTAAAGACTAAATAGTGCCCGAACGAAAACTTGGATTTTTCGTTAAGGCACTAAATAAAAAGAGAGAGTATAATGGATCAAAAAGAAGATATTCAGATGGAGCAGGTTCAGAGAGAACTTGCCGAACTATTTCAGGCCGTTCATGTTGAAATTCCTGTGTTTTTATTTGCCCAGCCCGGTAAAAATGATATTTTCAGCGATGCCGCCAGACAGGCGTTACGTTTTTTTCGCCAGCTCACCGATAAAATTGTATTGCGCGAATACAATTTGGTCCACGAAACAGCCCAAAAATGGGAAGTTAAAGATTCGCCCACGCTGGTTTTCGATCCGGACCGCTATAACATCCGCTGGCTGGGAGCTCCTTTGGGTGAAGAGGGACGTATTTTCCTGGAAGCGCTTATTCTTATCGGGTCTCAGAAAAGCAACCTTAATGAACAATCCTTACAAGTAATAAAGAAGATTGATCAACCCAGACATATTAAGGTGTTTGTTAGTGCCAGCTGCCCGTATTGCCCGCAGCAGGCACTGAACGCCCTGAAAGCAGCGGTGGAAAAACCTGATTTGATTTCTCTTGAGATCATAGACATTCAGGCGAATCCGGAACTCGCCACTCAATATTCGGCGCACTCTGTTCCTCAGACCTATGCCAATGATATCCTGATTGCCCAGGGCGCCCAGCCGGAAGAGCTGTTTATGCTCTCTCTAAGTACAATGGAAGAACAGACGGTTTTCATTCCTGAAAGCGAGGAACAGAAAGTTGAAACGGATCTGGTTATCGTGGGTGGAGGTCCTGCCGGGCTGAGTGCCGGTATATATGCATCGCGTAGCGGTCTGAAAACGGTGGTGGTGGAAAAAGGCGTTCTCGGAGGCCAAGTGGCAACAACTCCCATTGTCGAAAATTATCCCGGTTTCAAACAGGTGGGGGGGAAGACGCTTGTGGACATCATGGTTACGCATGCATTGGAGTATGTGCAGATCTTTCCCGGCGAAGAAGTTATGGGAATTGAACCCGGAAAGCCCATCATCGTTCAAACCAGCAGACGAAGATTTAATACCCAGGCAGTGCTGATTGCAACCGGAGCCACCCACAGAAATCTTGGCGTGCCTGGTGAATCGCGTCTGTCCGGACATGGTGTGAGTTACTGCAGCACCTGTGACGGGCCGCTTTTCAAAAACAAAAAGGTGATTATTGTCGGCGGCGGAAATAGCGCTGTTACCGAAGCGCTTCATATGCATCATATCGGTGTTTATGTAACCTTGGTTCATAGAAGAGACAACTTAAGAGCTCAGGACGTTTTAATTAATAACCTCATTCAAAACAACATACCGATTTTAATCAATACAGAAGTCAAAGAGATCAAGGGAAAACATAATGTAGAAGAAGTTCTGCTTTACAATAATAAAACTGAAGAACTCTCTACCTTGCCCGTAAGCGGCGTCTTTATTGCCATAGGCTACGATCCCGCCATCGGCCTGGCACAAGAAGTAGGACTTGAGCTGACTGAGGAAGGTTATATCAAGCATGATCAATACAGAACCAATATCCCGGGAATTTATACTTCCGGAGATGTGGCCGGAGGATACAAGCAAATCGTAACCGCCGCCGGTCACGGCGCCGAGGCGGCGCTAACCATATTTGAAGATCTGATAAATCCATATTGGACCTAAATCTTACATAAAGAGTTTTTAAGAGGGAGGTATAATAAATTCAGTGTTTGCTGAATTTAGGTTTAAAATTAAAAAAATCAGTTAACTAAAATTAGAAAGGAGAAGATTAATGAGTCAAACAGAACAAAATTTATTGGAAGCATTTGCAGGAGAATCACAGGCCAACCGTAAATATCTGGCATTTGCCAAAAAGGCGGATCAGGAAGGATATCCTCAGGTGGGAAAACTCTTCAGGGCGGCTGCAGAGGCCGAAACCGTTCATGCACATGCTCATTTGAGGGCGCTCAAGGCCGTTAAAACGACCGCTGAGAACCTTAAAGAGGCCATTGAGGGCGAAACCCATGAATTTGAAAGTATGTACCCGCCCATGATCGAAGCGGCAAAATCAGAGGGTAATAAAGCGGCTGAGCGCACTTTCACATATGCCAATACGGTTGAGAAGGTGCATGCCGACCTTTACCAAAAAGCGCTGGACAATCTGGATAATCCGGAAGAAGTGGAATGTTATTATGTGTGTTCCGTTTGCGGCTATACCTGTGAAAATGAGCCGCCTGAAGCCTGCCCGGTTTGCAATGCCAATATCAAAGCTTTTTCCAAGGTTGAATAAGAGGTGGTCATATGAAATGTCCAGTTTGCGGGTGTATTAAATTTTATGTGAAAGATCCGGATGATGAGTATGAAACCTATGAGTTTGAATGCCCGGATGGGATGATTTGCTTTGATTCGGATGTCAGTGATTCTGAAATTCCTGAAATAGGCAAAGAGACCGAAACGTATTGTAATAAGTGTGCCTGGCACGACAAATTTAAAAAATTATCGAAGAAAGGAGATTAAAAATGAAAAAGGTGATTGTTGGGTATTACAGTAGAACAGGAAATACGGCAAAGATGGCGGAATATATTGCAGAAGGAATCCGAATAACAGGAAATAGTGCTGACCTGAAAAAAATTTCTGAAATAAAAAGTGAAAAAGATCTGGAAGGATACGATGGATTTATTTTCGGCTGTCCAACCTATCATAGAGATATCACCGCCGGCATGAAAACATTTCTATTCGTGGCTGAGAAGGCAAATTTGGTAGGGAAAATGGGAGGGGCTTTCGGTTCCTATACACATAGTGGAGAATCTGCGAATATGATCTATGATACCATGCTTCATGTTTTCAAAATGGACATGGTCGATTTGGGTGCATTAGATCTTAAAGAACAGGTTCTTGAAACAGATGAAGGGTTGCGCGCCTGTCAGGATTACGGAAAAGCTATTGGTGAGAAATTTAATTAGTTTCCATCCGGAAATTGCCCTTTTCCGCTTTTAAATCGTGTCTGGACGAAAAATCGAATTTTTTTTAAGATCAATCCTCTGGCCTGTAATGTCTAAGACCCGGAGGGAAAGACGAAAATTTTGCCTACCCCGGAAAAATAGGATTCGCCACGTTAAATAGATATTGCCCCGGTTGAATAGACTGTGCATTTCACGGGGTAGGCGCTGATATTGGCAAAAACAACCGTTCTCGTTCAGGCACCAAATACTTTTTTTAGAGGGCAAAAGGAGAAGAAAATGAAAGTAAAGGTCACAGAAAATTGTATGGGAGACAGACGCTGCGATGACTTATGTCCCAAGGTTTTTGAATACGATGAAGATGAACTGAAATCTATGGTCAAGTTTGATGTCATTCCTGGAGAATACCAAGCGTTGGTGAGGCAGGCTGCGGATGAATGCGGAGCCCAAGCCATTATAATAGAAGATGATTGATCCATTGAAGGATTTTATAGAAGTAATTACCATCAGAAAAGCATATGAAACTGAGAGCGAAAAGGCAGACGACTTGTTTTGCGACAACCTAAAACATAAGGCCCGATGATTATACTTGATTGACATGCCACATTGTAGTATTATTTTGGATTAAAAGCGAGACTTCTATAATCTCACGATAAAAAAGTATATTCTAATAATAATAATCCAGGAGATTTATCATGGAAGAACTATCCATTCTTATTGGTGGAAAAGCGGGTGATGGTATAAGGCAAGCCGGTCAGACACTTGCCAGACTTTTGAATAGACTTGGCTATCGTATTTTTTTCTACGATGACTATCCCTCGCTTATTCGTGGCGGGCACAATTTTTCAATCATAAGGGCCTCAAAAAAGAAAATTCTGGCTCACAAGGAAAAAGTGGATCTCATCGTAGCATTAAACCAGGATGCGGTGGAAAAACACCAACATCGCCTGAACTCCGGTGGAGTGATTCTCTATGATTCCAAAAAAGTGGAGGCTCAAGGCGTCGGCGTTGACTTTATAGGTCTGGTCAAAGAGTTGGGAGGAGTGCCCATTATGAGAAACACGGCCGCTCTCGGGGCGCTGGCCAAAGTGTTGAATATTGAGTGGCCGATATTGGAAAGGGTCATAACAGATACTATAGAAAAAGAGGTCGATTTGAATCTTAAGATTGCTCAGGCATCGTATCATCAGGTAGAAAAAGCCTGGTTATCCGTTCCCAATCTGAATCAAAAAATGCTTCCATTGGTATCCGGCAACGAGGCCATTGCTCTGGGTGCGGTACAGGCCGGACTCAATATGTATATCGCATACCCCATGACCCCTGCATCTGCCATTCTTCACTACCTGGCGGAACATGAAGATGATCTGGGTGTGGTCACCATACACCCCGAAAGCGAGATTGGGGTTGCCCTTATGGCTTTGGGAGCCGCTTATGCCGGCGCCAAGACCATGGTCGGCACTTCGGGTGGTGGCTTTGCTCTGATGACCGAAGCACTGAGTCTATCCGGCCAGGGAGAGTTCCCCATTGTTTTTATCGTATCTCAAAGACCCGGCCCGGGTACGGGAGTGCCCACTTACACCATGCAGGGCGACCTTTCTTTTGTCATCCATTCCGGTCATGGGGAGTTTGCAAAACTTGTTTTGGCTCCAGGAGATGCTGAGGAGGCCTTTTATCTGACCGGCCTGGCCATGAACCTTGCCTGGAAGTTTCAGATTCCTTGTTTTGTCCTTTCCGATAAACACCTTAGCGAGAGCATATTCAGCTTTGACGCGGATCCGGATAAGATCAAACCCGAAGATCCGCTGCTTTGGGATGGTCAAGGGGAGTATAAACGATATCTGGATACTCAAAACGGCATTTCCCCTCTGACCTTTCCGGGAAATCCGGTGGCCGTTGTTAAAGCAACCTCTTACGAGCATGATGAATATGGCATAACCACTGAAGAATCCGAGCAAATTGCCAAGATGCAGCAAAAACGTTTACGCAAAAAAAAGACCATGGAAGATGAACTTGCCCGCTATGAACAAGTAAAGGTTTATGGTGATCCTGAATCAAAGACGGTTCTCCTGTGTTGGGGCTCCACCAAAGGGGCGTGTATAGAAGTGGCCGAAGAATTAGGGCTTAAAGTGGTTCAGCCTCTGATGCTTGAGCCATTACCCATAACACCTTTAAGAGAAATTTTGTCCGATGCGGATAAAATCATTGATGTAGAGGTGAATGCGACCGGCCAATTGGCAAAACTCCTTTCAGCTCATGGTATCTGTATTGACGATATGATTTTGCGTTTCGATGCTCGTCCTTTTACAGTAGATTTTCTGTTAGAAAAGGTAAAGGAGGTGCTCTCGTGACAACAGTAAAAGAATTAGGAACCTATGCCCAAAACACATGGTGCCCGGGTTGTGGTAATTTTGGCATTTTGAATTCTATCAGAAAGGTCTTGGTCGATCTTGAAGAAGAAGGTCTTGACCTTAACAAGCTGGTTATGGCATCCGGGATAGGGTGTCATGCAAAGATAGTCGACTATATTAAAGTGAATAGCTTTTACTCCATTCATGGGCGAGTCCCTCCTCCAATTACCGGGATCAAGCTGGCCAATCCGGATTTGACTGTGATTGGCCACGCCGGTGACGGAGATGCTTATGGCGAAGGTATCGAACATCTTATCTTTAGTGCCAAAAGAAATATTGATATGACTTTTATCGTCCATAATAACCGAGTGTATGGACTCACAACCGGTCAGTTTACTCCGACCAGCCCCGCAGGCTTTAAAGGGCGATCAACCCCCGGGGGAAGCCCTGAAGAACCCTTGAATCCCATTGATCTGATGCTTTCTTCCGGAGCTACATTTGTGGCCAGGGGCTTTTCGGGCAAACCAAAGCATCTTCAATTATTGATGAAAGCCGCCGTCAAACACCAGGGTTTTGCCTTTATTGATGTGCTTCAACCCTGTTTCACCTTTTTTAATACGTATGATTTTTACAACAAAAGGGTCTACGATCTCACAGACGAGGCGCATGATGCTTCCGAAAGAGAAACCGCTGTTGTCAGGGCCCGAGAATGGAGCTACGGAGAAGGTGAGCGCATTCCCATCGGCATCTTTTATCAGGTATCGAGACCCACATACGACGAAAAGCTATTGGCGGGAAGAGTTCCGGTGAACTTAAAACCAGGGAATATAACATCGGTACTTGAGAAACACATTTAAATACGAGTTTAGCAATATTTTACTCGATCTGCATTTAGTTATTATTTTGGGTGATGGAGGGTAACATGTTACTTAAGGGGAAAAAAGTCATTATTTTAGTAGAAGAAATGTTCAACGTCTATGAATTCTGGTATCCTTACTATAGATTAAAGGAGGAAGGTGTGGATGTTACGGTGGTTGGCTCCGGTAGCGCAGATGTTTATACCGGCAAACCGGCGACACAGGCCAAAGTGGATGCCAGCGCCGACCAGGTATCTGCTGAAAACTTCGATGGGATTATTATTCCCGGTGGTTACGCACCGGACATGATGCGCCGTTATCCTGCCATGGTCGATTTAGTTAAAAATTTATTTCATGACGATAAGACGGTTGCCGCCATCTGTCATGCCGGATGGATGCTGGTTTCCGCAGGGATTTTGCCTGGAAAGAAGGTCACTTCTTTTTTTGCAATAAAAGACGATTTAATTAATGCCGGAGCCGAATGGGTGGATCAGGAAGTGGTTGTGGACGGAAAACTGGTAACAAGCAGGACGCCGGATGATCTTCCGGTATTTATGAAAGCCGTGATTAATTTACTACAATAGAGAGACCCTTGAAAACATCCCTTCTTGCCTGCCCTGTCTCGTACCTCCAGCAGATGGTACCAGGGTAGCTCCGGGAGTATAATTTGACATCAAGGATTCGAAGTCCCGCCAACGGCGGGACGACTTTGCCCTCAAGTGCACCGGTAAACAGGATGTGGTAGTCAAAACATCCGGTTACAGATCGATCCATATATCGGCTTCATTGCCGCAATGACTGCAAACCGAGTGCCCCTTGGTTTGTTTCTTAATTGTTTTCGAACCCGGTTTTGATTCGACCTGAGAGATTTCTTCTTCGGGCTCCAAAGAGCACGTAATTTCCATTTCGGCTTCGTTGCCGCAATTTTTACAGGTACAGACTTGTTTAAACTTTTTTTCTGCCATACCTCTGTTCCTTTATCACTGGCCCACGCTCACCAGCGGTTTAACTGTTTTGATTATCATCGACCGGTATTTCAAAGGTGGTTGTTAAAATGTTGCTTTCACGTACAGGGTTTAACATCATATGGTATATAAAGATATAGACGTTTTTCTGATAGAAGAGGGTATGTCATATCCGATGCCTTCCGTATAATCCAACCTGCTTGAGACACCGCTTTCTTCCGTCACCATCTGTAAGTCCTGAATGGCATTAAGTAATTGACAATCTTTGGCACAATCTTTTTTCGGTAAATCTCTCTTGGGACAGTTTTTACAGGGCGAAGAAATCATAACTCCTCCTTTAAACATTTATTTTAGGGTATATTTTTTATTTCTTCCAAAAGCTCATCCATATCAAAAGGTTTGTCGATAAATCCGTTACAACGATGGTGCATGGCCTCAATCACAAGATCTTTATCGCCGTATGCCGTCATTATGATTACCGGTATGGTTTTATTGTTTTCACGAATTTTTTGCAGAAGTTCTATGCCGTTCATTTCCGGCATGGCATAATCCGTTAAAATAATATCAATGTGATTGTAATTGATAAGATGGTCCAGAGCTTCTTTGGCGCTGATTGCTTCAATAACCTGATAACCCTTTGTTCTCAATCCCCTTTTCAGTGTTTTAAGCTGTACTCTTTTGTCATCAACAATAAGGATGGTTTTCATGTCTTGTCTTTCCTTGCAAAATGAATATACAATCCTTTAGAGACCTTTGAAAAAGGTCTCCTTTAATTGCTATATGCACATATCCTTTTTTGCAAATTGGGATGATCGTTAATAAATCTGTAAAGGGTTGCCCGTCCTACATTAAGAAGCCTGGCAGCTTTTGCCTTGTTGCCGCCAGTTTTTTTTATGGCGGACTCGACTTGTACTCTGTCCAGTTTTCGTAAAGGCCCTCGTGTGGTTTGAAAAAGGCGGTTGTCATTAATCTCCATGGGGAGATCAAAAGGAGTTATCTTATCCCCCTTGCTTTTGACAAAAGCAAACTGAATGGCATTCTGAAGCTCTCGGACATTGCCGGACCATTTATATTCGGTGAGCAACATCATGGCGCTATCTGAGACAACAACAAAGTCCCGGTTATACTGTCCGGCGGCCTGTTTTAAAAAATGATCAACCAGAAGCGGGATATCGCTTTTTCGCTCACGAAGTGGGGGAAGTGCAATGGGTACAACGTTAATCCTGTAATACAGGTCATCCCGAAATCTGTTTGCTTTCATCTCTTCTTTAAGGTCCTTATTGGTTGCGCTAATAACCCTTACATTAATTCGGACCGTTTTTTCTCCGCCCACCTTTTCAAATTTTCCATCCTGAAGAAAACGCAAGAGTTTTGCCTGCATATGCTTTGAAAGTTCAGCAACCTCATCCAAAAAAATTGTGCCGCCGTCCGCCAGTTCAAATCTTCCTTTTTTGTCACGGATGGCGCCGGAGAAAGAGCCTTTCACATGTCCGAACAGTTCGCTTTCAACAAGCCCTTCCGGCATGGCTCCGCAATTGATCGGTACAAAAGGACCGTTTCTGCGGAGGCCTGACTTATGGATGGCTTCGGCGACCAGTTCCTTTCCCGTGCCGGTTTCGCCGAAAATATGAACAGGATAATCGTATTCGGCGACATTGATGATCTGCTGAAAAACCTCGATCATTTTTCTGTCATCACCGATAATTCTTGAAAAATGACACGATTTTTTATCTTCTGTTTTACGGTTGCCTGAATCTGAAATATCCCTGAATGATATAATTTCTCCAGTCGTTTGATTGTTAGCATTCTTTTTTAAGACTCCGGCTTTGGAATCTTGAGGATTAAAAAGCAGCTCAGAAGGCAAGATATCAGCACCACAGGATCGTCTGCTCTTATGTTGATTATAAACTTTGTTTGCATGATCCATGGTAAATCCCCCTATATTTTTTTGATCGGCAATTCCATTTATCGGTAATAGATTCGCTCGGAAGTTAATACGCTGGATAATGTCTTTGAAACGGAACGTTATTCTGGTAATTGCTATAGTTGGTTTATCGGAACGACTTTGACCTAAAGTATTAAGTAAAGCATAAAGTATGCCAACAGGGAAGAATGACGGGAGAAGGGTGATAAACTCTGAATAATCAACAGGATGGAGCGGAAAAATTCCCACAGGAAATATATCCGCCCGGGATGTAACCAGGTCGTTAAGATATGCAGAAATTGCATACCCAAATACAATATCTCCGGTATAATCAAATGATTATTATAAAACTATGCAAAAATTGATGACCTATATTTGAGTGAGCCCTTACTTCACACCATAATTCTTGAGTTTTTTTCTGAGGGTATTCAGCGCAATGTCAAGCAGTCTTGCGGTCTGGGACTTGTTTTTTCCGGTTTGATTATAAACGTCGAGGATATAGGACTTTTCCATTTGTGCAAGGGAAACTACCGGCGTTGTTCCCGGCTGATGTTTCGGTTTTTTCTTTTGCTTTTGAATATTGTCGGGAAGGAATATTTTAGAGATTTTTCGTCCCTGGGCTAGGTTTACGGCCGATTTGATTATGGACTTCAGCTCTCTGATATTCCCCGGATAATCATAATTTAAAAGCAGAGTCATGGCGCCTTCTTCTATACCGGTATTTTTATCTTTACCCAGAAACTCATTCAAGAAATGGTTGGCCAGCAAAGGGATATCTTCTTTCCTTTGCCTGAGAGCCGGCAAGTGGAGCCATCCTCCTTTCAGGCGGTAGTACAAATCCTTTCGAAACTTCCAATTGGTTATCCGTTTTTCCAGGTCCTCATTGGTTGCGGCAATAAAACGGATATCTGTTTTCCGTGGGGTGTCTGTTCCGAGCTTTATATATTCTCCGTCCTGCAAAACCCTAAGCAGCTTTCCCTGAAGCGCCATTGGCAGGTTGCTTATTTCATCCAGAAACAGCGTACCCTTGTTTGAGTGCTCAAGATAACCCGTGCGATCTTTTTCAGCTCCTGTGAAAGCTCCCTTTGTGTGTCCGAAAAATTCGGCATCAAAAAGGGAACCCGTAAGCGAGGCCATATTGACGGGAGTAAATACGGATTTTGACCTTGGACTGGCCGCGTGAACCGCTCTTGCCAGAAGTTCTTTTCCTGTTCCGCTCTCCCCGGTAATCAATATTGGGATATCGCTTGCCGCATGGAGTTCGGCCTCTTTTAATATTTTCAATACATCTGACGATCCGAAGATAATGGATTTGAAGGCATGTTCATGCAAAAGTTCCGGAAGGCGAGATCCCTTGCCGATGCCCGTAATATTAAACAGCCGCTTTCTTTCAAGCGCACGGTTGATGGATAAAACAAGATCATCCTTTTCAACAGGTTTCACAAGGTAATCATAGGCCCCTCTTTTCATGGCATTGACTGCAGTCCCCGCTTCATCAAGAGCCGTAATCATGATGCATTCGGTTTCAGGGCTGTTGTGCTTTATGACTTCGAGAACCTCCAGACCGTCCATGACGGGCATAGATACATCGATCAAGGCAATATCATATGATTTGCCCTGTTTAAAAACTGAAACCGCTTTTCCAGGGTCCTGTTCCAGTGTAATGGATGTAAACCCGGAAGTGATCAGAGCCCTTCTGATGCTTTTGAGAAAAGTTTGATCGTCGTCTATGGCGATTATTCGGTTTTGCAAGCGACCCCCCAATTCTTATCCAATATCCAATATCACTGTAAATTTACTCCCTTCTCCTAACTTACTTTCAACTTGAATACGTCCACCGATTTTCTCAATGAGATTATGGACAATATACATTCCGAGCCCGGTGCCTTCATCTGATGGGTTGGTCGTAAAAAAAGGATCAAATATTTTTTCAATGGTCTTTTCATCCATACCTCTGCCATTGTCGCTGACTTCAATAATCAGTTGATTTTCTTTTGAATCATCCATGGAAACCACCAGATCGACTCGTGAATTGTCACTAATCGGTTTATCAAAGGCATTTGCAGCATTGATCAAAAGATTAATCAAAGTCTGCTCCAGAGGTTTTCGGTCAATAAGCATCTCCGGTAAGTTCTCCGGAATGTTGACATTGAAGGTTTTTACGGTTTTTCTAATCTTGCTTCTGCAAAACGCAAGAACTTTTTCAAACATGGGTTTCAGGTCAATTTTTTCAATTGGCTTATCCTGGTCCGGCTTTGAAAATACTTTTAAGTCCTTAACAATGGATTTAATTTGCCTGGAGCCATATTGGATATTATCTAAAAGTTCAATAATATCTTCACGAAATTCAGCGTAGGGCATGTGCAATATTTCCAAATCCGGATGCTTTTCAGCATATTCATCAATTATCGGTATCACCGTATTAATATAATCCCTTAAAATCGGAATATTGACGGAAATATAATTGTTCGGATTATTGATCTCATGGGCAATCCCTGATACCAGTACTCCGATGGATGCCAATTTTTCACTCTGTATAAGCTGCCTTTCCATCCGCTTCTCTTCGGTAATATCGTGGATGCGAAAAATGGTGGCCTCAATATTGCCGCTATTATCGATTATCGGGTATAATGAAACTTCTTCGAATTGTTCGGGGTTTTTTAGACTTCGGCGCTGAAATTTCTGCTCCCTCCCCTCTGATACTGCCTCAGGAATTGTGCATCCATCACATATTTCGGTTTGGTTACCCAATCCCACAAAACAAGGTTTTCCGATGATCTGGTCAGGGTTTTTTATCGTATAATAATCCAGCGTAGGCCGATTAATAGTTTGAATGATTAGATCTTCTCCCAGGAGGATAAGCGGATCTGAGATCCCGTCGAAGATCGATTGGAGCATGGCCTTGCTTTTTCGAAGTTCGTCTTTTGTCCGCTTGAATTCGGAAATATCCTGTATCGTTCCAATCATTTGAATCGGTCTGCCGGCTTCATCGAAGATTACTTCAGCTTGTTCATGAACAATGCGTTCTCTGCCGTCCGCTAAAATGATACGATGATCGATACGGTATGGCTGATATTCATATAAGGCGTTATTTACGGATTGGTTAACAAACTCTCTGTCTTCCGGATGTACGAAATTCAGAAAGGTTTCATAGGTGACTTCAAATTCCTGGGGTGCCCGTCCGAAAATTCGATATATCTCATCGGACCAATCCAATTCGTTGGTTACAATATTCCATTTCCAATTTCCCAAGTGAGCTATACGCTCGACCTGCGCAAGGCTTCCCTTACTTCGCTTCAGTTTCATTTCCGCCAGATTGCGTTCAGTTACATCTTCAAATGTCAAAAAAATCAACGGAATTTTATTCGTTTCTCCGGATATCCGTCGGGCGTTCAGTCTCATGATCCGCCGGCCGATATGTTCAAACTCATGTTCAACTTCATATCCGTCCAAAGTAGTATCCATGAAAAGGATGTGCTCAATCAGTTCTCGCAGCTTGGGTATATTCCATTGTCGATTGCCCAGCTCATATAATAATTGCCCATGGGTCTCTCGGGGGTTTATCTTGAAAACCTGATAAAAAGATCTATTGGCAAATATCACCCTTAAATCAGCGTCCAGCACCAGCAAGGGTTCACGAACTATGGCCACGATGGGTTCAGCATATTCACGAGTTTCTTTGATGGTTTTCTCTAACACGCCGATACGGCTGACTTGTTTTTCCAAATCCTTGAGCTTCTGCTCCAATTCTTCATATGTCGGTTTATCCGCCATTAACAAACTTCTCCAAATGCTCAGAAAAAATAAAGGCTCATATATTTTGGTTCAAATAAAAAACGGAGTTTGGGTCTTAAAGAGTCACATAAGGACTTATTGGATCAGGTTTGAAACAGACTCGTTTTCTTAAAAACCTCTAATGATATTCTGGAGATGCACTTAATAGCATGGAGGGACCGGCGTTGTAAATAGTTTTATGAAGAAAGTATGTGCGATTTGATTCGACGGGAAAAGGGGTATTTTATCGGGTGAAAAGGGGCTGAAGGGTTGTTTTGGGCCTCCGATTTTTTCATACCGTGCAAAGCCTACCATTTTAAAGCAACAAAAGGTGGCTTAAACAAAGCCACCTTTTGTCTGTAACATCCTATATTTATTTAACTATTCTATTTCAACCTAAATTTTACAAGCCTCGTATCGTCCGGATATACACGGCACTCATTCTGCAGCCACATTATGAGACCTTTGCATAACGCCCCCTTTTGCCCAATTTCTGCGTCAAACTCAAATTTTAATCCTCAAAATACTCAATGTATTCTTGCGGTTAAAATTTTCGTCTTCCTTGAACTTGAACAAAATTGAACATTTTTGAAAAGTCTCATTATAATACAGCAATCGCTTGAGAACGAAGTAAATCCGGTCGAGACCAAGCTCCTAACAGGTTAAATTATCTTCGTTGGAGCTTCTTGCTTTGCCATGAGAACAATATCTCTTGGATTGCAAAGCTCTTTGGGCAGCTCCGCCACACGTCCGCAGGACATACAAGCAAAATTGATGTGTTGCAGTTTTGGTTTGCAAATATGTCTGGGATCTTTGTGTGCCAGGCCGCAATGGTCACAAACATAAGCGTCTGTTATTGCAACCGGATCACACAGGTGACCGCAGTCCTCCGTTACTTTTCCGCAAGTCTGGCATACATGAGTTTTATTTTCCATAGTAGATTTCCTTTAAATTAATAAAATTTTCAACAAAAACAACATCCATCTCAATAGGCCTGTTGAAGCAAGCTTATATCTAACTGTATTTAAAAGAAATTATTTCAAAATCCATGCCAGACGCAACAAATTTCCCATTGTTAATTTAACTTTAATTTCAATATGTTACCAGTGGGATCTAACTTCCTTGACAGGAAAAACAAAACCAATAGAGATACAGTGAAACACAACTGTCTCATGATACATATACCTAAACTAAGCGTTTTAAATTTTAAAAGGGGATTAAATATCTCTTAGCATCAAAGGCACCGATCCAGAGCGCGAACCAGCATTCGCATATGACTTTTCTCGGCCTGGGCAATGGATAAAAAGCTGTCCCGGACCGTCTGATCTTTTTCTTGCTCGGCCATGGTTTTGTATAGATCAAAGGCAGCGTATTCCATATGAATGGCCAGTTCTAAAATTCGCAGACACGCGTTTTCCTCAATATCTTTAAGGTATGCCATTGCGTTTGCAAGGCTTTCCCCACCTTCAAGGATTTCTCCTTTAAGGCTTTCATAAAGTTGGTCAAAGGCCATGGGAGTGCTTTCCGTTTTTTTCCAGAACCCGTAAACGGTTCTGGCATGTGCGATTTCCGCCTTGGACAACTGCTCCAAGGTAGGAATAATCGGATCAACCGCAAAGTTTTTTAGAATATGAGTATAAAATCGCCAGGCCCCTTTTTCCAAATCCATGGCGGTAAGCAAAAGTTCCACAGGTTTTTTGGTTTTATCAAAAACCTGTATTTTGGGAAATCCTTTCAGGGTCTTGCCTTCCCAGGAGAGGATCCCTCCTTCCAGATTGTATATTGTTTTTTCAGTAATACCTTCTTCAGAAAACATGGATGCTGCAGCCACAGAGCGACCACCACTGTGGCAGTAGAAAATAACATCTCTGTCAGCAGGCAAATCGGAAAAATCGGATAAGAGTTCATTCAAGGGAATAAACTTGGCCCCCGGGATGTGACCTTTTGTATATTCATCCGGCTGCCGGACATCCACAATCAGATACTCCTTTTCCTTGTGGGATTTGATAAACTGCTTCAATTCTGGGGTCGTGATATCTTCAAATTCCGAATCGTACATTTTTTACCTCCTCTCAGATATACCTTTGCTTCGGCCATACCATCGCGAAATCACCTCAGGGGCAATACCCATAACATACGCTGCAATAACCAGTTGGTTGATTAACGTGGTTTTCAATATGCCAACGTTTTGCCATCGGCGGGGCGATGTGGAAACAGGTATGGGTAAAGTGATGATTTCCCCTTGTTTTTGCAAACGCCGAATCAGTTCAACATCTTCCATTATCGGAATATCCGGAAATCCTCCCAAACAATGAAAAAGCTTGGATGAAAGGAAAATTGCCTGGTCGCCGTAAGGCATTCTCAAAAGTCGGGACCGCCAGTTTGCAAGACGCTCAATAAGCCGAAGACCCGGGGTAGGGGAATTGATCCGAAGTTCGAATGCGCCGGCAACCATTTTAGGTTGTTTGAAGCTGTTAATAATAAAGTCTTCAAATTTTTCGGGCAGTCGTGTATCGGCATGAAGGAAAACAAGCACATCACCGGCGGCTTGAGCGGCGCCCCGGTTCATTTGACGAGCCCGTGGCGGGGCGCTGGTGAAGACTCTTGCCCCCAGTGATTTTGCAATCGACACGGTATCATCATTACTTCCCCCATCAATTACAATGACTTCTTTTTTATCGCCTGGACCGATACTTTCTATGGTTTTTGAAATGTTATGGGCTTCGTTTATGGCCGGTATGATAATGGAGATACGATTGGGATTAGAAGCTATCTCAAAAAAGTCTTTTTTCCCGATCTCTGTGTTAGGCCCTCGTTTCAACTCCTCGACATACTTGAGTATACCTGCGGGTTGAAACTCGGTCCTGCCTTGACCTTGAGCCAAAATCCTATTTTTGAGATGGCTTCTAAAAACAGTAGAATTTTTATGTTGTAATCGTGTCCAGATGATAAGATCTTCGGGATGATCTACATCTTTTAACACGTCCAATAGCGTAAAACTCAATCCTGAATGCTTTGCGATTTTTAGTGTTTTTTCGAAAACATCACCTGCTCCCCAGTTTATTCCCTTAAACAAATCAGGGATGGCTCGTGACAGAGAATTGTTTTGCACTCCAATCAGATAGTAGCCGCCGTCTTCGGCCGGACCCAGCACCAAATTTTTTAGTTTAAGGGCGTCAAACGCTTTTTGAATGATACCATTGGTTATATCCGGGATATCGGTACCGATAATCACAGCCTTAGTTGCCCCGGCTCGAAAGGCATCTTCCAAAGAATGTTTCATGCGCAGTCCAAGATCACCACTACCCTGGGGGCGATACTCAAAATCCCGGCCGAGCCAGTTTTGCATTAGACTTTTATCCCCGCCGTGATAACGGATCTCAACGCTCAATTCTCGTCTTGTTGATAACTTTTTTACCTGTGACAGCGTATGTTCCGTCATTTTGCGCTGAAGATCTGCAGCCCCTTCTGCGCCTAGCAGAGGAATAAGTCGGGTCTTGGTTTTTCCCGGTTCCGGATAACGGGTGAAGACAATCAAATGGTCTTTGAAATTTATTGGCATTTTTCTGAAATGCTTTGTTAGAAGAGTACATTGCAAAATGAACGATTTCAGTCTATTTGATATTTCTTACGCTTACGCCACAAGGTTGCCGGATCGATACCCAGAACCCGAGCCGCCTCTTCGATTGATTCGGTATGTAATAACA
>Ga0180432_10003447_pt1 | contig 22519 bp, 11 predicted proteins | sample SS_ome_10_FD_132414 | JGI IMG/M metagenome (GOLD analysis project Ga0180432, IMG submission 132414) | Hypersaline lake sediment archaeal communities from the Salton Sea, California, USA - SS_1_MS_2 metaG | ecosystem: Environmental > Aquatic > Non-marine Saline and Alkaline > Hypersaline >...
GGAATGGACGACGGTTGGGAGGCAGGCTACGGCTTTGACCGTATCGCAACTGAGCGGGTGCGTGCCCAAGAGGTACTCGTCCATGTTGGTGAGCATATCGCCGTCCGGATCACCGTCGGCGCCTTGATCACCGGTATCGTCATCAGGGTCGAGACCCTTTTCGGTTTCCCAGTAGTTCGGCAAGTCGTCGCCGTCAGTGTCAACCCACTCGTCGGCGCCAATGTCGTATTGAGTCCCACCCGTGTTCGGAATGTCGGGATCGTCCCAGCGCCACTCGCCTTCAAAGTCCGTTTCCGGCGCCTCCGCGCTACCCGCGTCAATGCATGGCGAGTGAGCGGTCAAATGATAATCACCGCCCGCTGGGTTCAAGACAGAAGGATCAGCGTCAATGTTGCCGACGCCCGGATAGCCGCCTTCTACGTTGCAGTAACTCGCCTGCAGCGTGCCATATTCGACGGTGACCTCTTCGCCGTTACCCCAGAGGATGCAGTTGGACACACGCACAAAGGCGATGCTCCCATAAATGTGAACACCTCCGCTTCCTTCATCAGACACGTTGTCATAGATCGTGCAGTGTATCAGCGTCGGACTCCCGGAACGCAGGTAGGCCGCCCCACCCTTGCCGTGAGTGCTATTCCTGCTGATCATGCAGTTGATAAACGTGCCGCTCTCCTTGTGTGAGAAGATGCCCCCGCCATCGTCCTGGGCAGTATTACCGGTTATTATGCAATTGGTGAAGATTGCGTTACTGTAGTATAGCCTAATGCCGCCGCCATCGTTCCGCGCGGTGTTGTCCCGGATCACGCAATTCACGAACGTTGCATTACTCCAGTTCAGGGAGACACCGCCGCCTGAGCCATCAGAAGACGAGGTCCGACAATCACAGATGACGCAGTTGGCTATTCTGGGACTGCTTTCATAACAGTGAACACCACCGCCACTGGCGAAACTCCCGTTCCGCACTGTGAAGCCGTCGATGACCGACGCCCCAGTCTCCCCCGACTGGAAAATGAAACCCCAGCCTAAGCGCTCACAGTCTATAATCGTCGCGTCGCGACCGTTCTCGCTTGCGAGCGTGATGGCTTTGCCGCCGAAGTCGAGGTCGCGGTTGCCATCGCCCGTGTACGTGCCGTCGGTGACCTGGACGGTGTCGCCCCCGATTGCGGCGTCGATGCCCTCCTGGATCGCGTCGTAGGGATGCGCGGCCGTGCCGTCCTCGAGCGGGTCGCTGACCGTCGGGTCGCCCGGGCCGGGATCGCCCGGGGCGTCATCGTCAACGTAGATCGTGCCGGCAAGGATGGGCCCCGACGTGAACAGCGCAAGACCCGCGAGGACAATCCATGGTCGTTTCATCGCTCCTCCCTCCTGCTTCTCTCACGGGCGTCTACTTCGTCCGCACGGTGTTGTTCCCCCGCGTGACGTTGCCGGGGCGAGAACCACGCCTGCCGGGCCTCGACGCCCCTCACCCGCTGCCAACCGGCCCTGTTCTTGTGGGCTCGGACTCGGCGGACCTACTCAGTCCAGTTCGCTATCACTTCCGTGAGATCTAACCCATCAACGACGCCGTTGCCGTCGAGGTCGGCGGCCGGGTCCCACAGCGGGTCGCCGGGCACGCACTCCCACGCCGACAGCACGGCGGCAAGGTCGAGACCGTCCACGACGCCGTTGCCATCCACATCCCCGAAGATCGCGGGTGCGGCATGGTAACCCATATCCACCACGCCCGCGTCACCCACGCCGTCAGTGCGTGTCGTCAGCGCATCGAGGCCGAGGTTCCCCGCCGTATCACTCCCCGCGTCCACGCACGGACTGTTTATGCCTTGCCCGGCGGCCAGCTGGCTCAAGTAGTAGTCGTGCAGCGGTCCGTGAACGAACAGCGGATCCTGGTCAATGCATGTCACCGGATCGAACCACGCCTCCCCCGCGCCGCCCTGCACATCGCAGTAGGTCACTGTCGGCAGATCGGCGGTTTCGGAGTCAGGATAGAGTTCTTCAGGAGTGTTGCCCCAAAGGATGCAGTCGGTTAGCACCATGGCGTTGGTTGTGTAGCTGATGCTGCCAGCATGCGTCGCGGCGCTGTTCCCCGCGAACGTGCAGTTGGTGATCGTCGAGCCGTTGCCTCCGGAACAGGACATCCCGCCGCCAATATACGTGGCTGTGTTCCCGATGATCGCGCAGTTGGTCACCGGCCCAGCGACGTCGAACCGAAACTTGATGCCGCCGCCTATGGAGCTACTATTGCCAGAGATTGTGCAGCCGGTGATAGTCGCGGTGCAATCGTCGTCCGCGTAGAGGCCGCCTCCGCACCATCCGGCCTCATTGTCGGAGATCGTCGAGTCGATAATCGAAAGAGCGCAGTTGTTGGCCCAGGAGATGCCGCCTCCTGCTGCTGGATAAGGGCCTCCCGTGTTGCTGCTGATGGTACAATTGATGATGACTGGACTGCCTTCCGAGCAGTAAGCGCCCCCGCCGTTTCCATCGGCCGTGCAATCCGTAATCGTACAGTCGGTGATCGTGGGACTGCTGGACCAGCAATACATGCCGCCGCCGTTGCCGCTTGCGTAGCAGTCGGTGACCGTGCAGTTGGCAATCGTCGGGCTGGAATAATCAACGGCAATGCCGCCGCCGTTCTCGACGTTGCCGTTGCGGATTGCAAACCCCTCGATGACGGAATCGGATCGTTCTGCGAAGCGCAGGTAGAACGCCCGGCCGGCGCCTTCGCAGTCTATGCTGCAGGCGCCGGCCCCGTGTGCCGAGCAAACGGTAAGAGGCCGGCCCATGAACTGGATGTCTTTGTTTCCACCGCCCGTGTACGTGCCATCGGCGACGAGCACGGTATAACCGGCCGTGTACGGCGAGACATCAATGCCTGCCTGGATCGTCGCCTTCGGCCCGTGCGTGCCGTCGTACAGGCTGGCCAGGCCGTCGTGGCCATCGTCCCCCAGGGTCACATTGACGTAATAGGTCTTCTCAACGTTGTCCGGATGGACCGGGTTCGTGCCCTCCGCGACCTCCTGGCCGTCATTTCGGCCGTCTCCGTCGGTATCCGGAACCCATGGATTGGCCCCGTGCTGGCACTCCCCCAGGTTGGTCAGGCCGTCGAAGTCCTCGTCGCCTCCAGCGTCGGCCGCGAGCGGCGAGCCGAAGTGCTCCTGCTCCCACCAGTCGGGCAAGCCGTCGCCGTCCGTGTCGACGAACTCGTCGGCCCCGATGTCGTAGGTGCGCGCATCCGGCGGGTCGTCGTAGCCGACGCCCGGAATATCCACTGGCCGCGCATCGCCCTCGACGTCTTGCGCCGGGCCGCTGGGGCACCAGTCGATGCACGGCGACCCGCTCCGAAGCAGGCCTTCAGGACCAAGGAGCGGGTCAGCCTCGATGCATGTCACCGGATCGAACCACACCTCGCCCGTGCCGCCCTTGATGTTGCAGTAGGCAACGATGGGCCCGCCGGACACCTGTTGAGTCATATCACCCCAGACAATGCAATTTGTGAGCGTCGGCCTGTCTCCAGACGAGCCACATGTAATCGCGCTGCCCGCGGTACCCGCGTCGTTGTACGCGACGGTGCAGTTGGCCAGGGTTGGCGCTGAGCCGTAGCAGGCCATGCCGCCGCCGCGCTGACTGGCCGTGTTCCCGAGGATCATGCAGTTGGTCATAATCGGCGCACTGTCCTCGTCAAGAAGGATGGCGCCGCCGTTATACCCTGTCGAGTTGTCGGCGATAACGCAGTCGCTGATGACCGGGCTACAAGAGAATCTGCAGTATATGCCACCGCCACTCTTGGCGCTCGTATTGCCGCTAATAGTGCATCGGGTGATCGTGGGGCTGCTTTCAGCGAAGCAGAAGATCCCGCCGCCCTCTGCGTAGGGCGGGAGCGCGACATTGTCGGATATCGTGCAGTCGATGATCGACGGGCTGCTTTGGTAGCACCAAATGCCGCCGCCCTCGCTCTCAGTCGAGTTCCCTGTGATCGTGCAATCCTGAATCGTCGGGCTGCTGCGGCGGCAGAAGACAGCACCGCCGTTGTGCGTGTCGTCGCCTTGGAGGCCCGTCCAGAAACCAATCCCGTTGGTAATCGTGAACCCGTCGAGAACGGAATCGAGCCCCTCGGCAAGACGAAAAGCGAAGCCGCCTCCCGCATTCTCGCAATCAATGATGCAGGCGGATGCGCCGTTTTCGGATCGAACAGTAATCGCCCGGCCGCGAAAATTCATGTCCCTGTTGCCGATGCCCGTGTACGTCCCATCAGCGACGAACACGGTGTAGGGCAAGCCGGGAGCGGTAGCGTTGATGCCGGCCTGGATCGTCGCCTTCGGCCCATGGGTGCCGTCCCACGCTGCCGCCATGCCGTCGTACGTGTCACTTCCCGTAGCGCCGTTCACGTAGTAGGTCATTGCCGCGTTGTCAGGATGAAGCGGATTCGTGCCGTCGGTGAGTTCCTGACCGTCGTCGCGCCCGTCGCCATCCGTGTCCGCCTCGTCCGGGTTGGTGCCGTGTTCCTCGTACTCGGCCAGGTTCGTGAACGTATCGCCGTCCTTGTCGAGACCGGCATCGGATGGGTCGCCCTTGAGCAGGCCGTATGTGTCCTCATACCAATCGGGCATCCCGTCCGTGTCGGTGTCCACGAACTCGTCGGCGCCCATGTCGACGGCCCCGGCCGGCGGATATGGCCGGGCCTCGCCGTCAATATCGTCAGCGGGTGCCGCCACGGCGGTGCCTGTGCCATTGCACGGGGAGCCGGTCCGGAGATGGCCGTCGGCCGACAGCATCGGGTCGGCGTCGATGTTGCCCGTGCCTGGCCAGCCGCCTTGAACGTCGCAGTAGGTCACCGTCGGCGTCGCAGAATCAACAACAAGTTCGCCGCCGGTATTGCCGTAGATGATGCTGTTGGTGATCGTGGGGCTGTTGTTGTCGTCGCAGAATATGCCGCCCCCGTTCGCGGGCGCGCGGTTGTCCGTGATCGTGCAATTGGTGATCGTCGGGCTGTCAGGTAGCGCACACTGGATGCCGCCGGCACCCTTCGCCGCAACGTTGCTCTTGATAATGCAGTTCGTGACGGCTGCATCACCGCCGTACAGATCGATCCCGCCACCGTACGAGCCGGCCCTGTTGTTCTCGACACGGCAGCCGGTGATTATCGCGTCCGTGTACGCGCACCGCACCGCACCTCCGGCCCCGTATGTCCAGTTGTCGTGGAACGTACAGTCCTCGATTGTGACGAGGCCCGCAGAATAAAGGAAAACCCCACCGCCGCCGAAGTTATCTCTTGCACCGTTGCCGCTGATGACGCAGTCGCTTATCGTTGCGTTGTCACCGAACATGCACTTGATGCCGCCGCCATGGGTGGCGGTTATGTTGTTGCTGATCGTGCACCCGGTGATGACCGTGTGGCCGCCGCCGCAGTAGATTCCCCCTCCGCTACCCGCTGCCTTGTTGCCGGTTATGACACAGTTGGAAATCGTTGGGTTTCCGTCACCGCAGTAGATTCCGGCAGCCCAATCCGCTGAATTCTCGGCGATCACGCAGTTGGTGATCGTGGGGCTGGAAAGGTTCTCGCAGCGGATGGCTCCGCCACCTCCACCGGTGACACTGCCGTTGCGAATCGTGAACCCATCAACAATGGCCGCTGCGGTCTCTCCCGACTGGAAATGAAAGCCGCGGCCTGCGCCTTCGCAATCGATGATCGTGACGTCGGCGCCGTTCTCGCTTTGCAGCGTGATCGCCTTGCCGCCGAAATCAAGGTCCTTGTTGCCGGCGCCGGTGTACGTGCCGTCCTTGACGATGACGGTATCGCCTGGGCTGGCGTTCGTGATCCCGTCCTGGATGTACTGGTACGGGTTCGCCTCCGAGCCGTCCCACGGGCCACCGGTGTTATCGTCGTCGACGTAGATCGTGCCCGCCACAGCCGGCGCGGACAGAATCATCGCCGTGAGACTCAGTGTGCAAAGAAACGCGTGCAGCTTCATCAGTTCGTCCTCTCCTCGCTGGTAACGGGGTCCTGATGCGAGCCTGGCCGTGCAGCATCGGTGGGTGTGCGCGCAGGGGCCACTGCCTCCTGCGCCCCCCGAAAAAAGCACAGACAAACCCTTACACATTCCCAGGGAGTTAGTTTACCACGGTGGACGTGGGAAGTCAAGGGGATTCTGCTAGGAGAAATGCCCCGAAGACTGATCTATCGGCGCTCGAATCCGGGCCGCCACATGCGGTATCACCATCGCGGGCCTCGCTCCGATCACCAGGGCTGCCATGACAATTGCCGGCGAGCCTGCCCGATTGAATCCCACCCTCTGCGCCATGTTGGGGCGTACGCTCTGATTGTCTCCGTCGGCTGCCGGGCACCCTCGTTGGACCGCCCATTCTGATGGCAGGCGAGTATCGGTGTCGGCTGCACCAACGTGCCGCGGCTTCACCGTCGCGTCCGCTTTCTTGCCCGACGTTGCGCTCGGCGTAACGCGTCAACCATGCCCGGTCCTTCCTCCTTGCCGGCGGGAACAGGGCTCTCTCTTTCCTTGGCGGGTTGTGTCGGCGCCGGCGTCGGCGCCCGCGTCGCCGTCGGCCTGCGTCGTGCACGGGGCGCTCGGACCGGCCGGCGCCGTGCGCGGCGCACGTCTTTCTCTTCCTCATCCCGTTTCCGCCGGGCCGGACGTCGGCGCACGGTGAGGAAACCGGTGCGGCGTTCGAGCACTTCGAGAAGCAATACCACAAGTGCGGCAACAAGGAGCCAGTGGCCGAGTCCCACCATCCGGGGCTGCCTGGGCAGCTCCTTCCATATGCCCGCAAGATCGACCCGTTCGCTTCCCCCGGTGGCCCGAGCGAGACGCTCGATCGTCAAGACACCTGCCCCGGCTTCGATCGGCTTGAACTCCGGCGAGTACGGCAGGCATACGGGCGCGAGCGAGACCTTGCCCACGCCGGGCACCTCCACGGCCGAGAGCACCGTCTCGCTGCCGCGCAGAGGGATCTCGACTGCAAGCTCGTCGGCCGACATCCACTGCATGGTCGTCTTCTGCACGGCCGGCGGCGTGCCGGGGACACCGCGCAGCGTCGTCACCCTCGGCAGCTCTGCAAGCGCTTCCCCTTCCCTTTCGGGATCGAGGTGGAGCTGCACGACACACGTCCCGCCCTTCAGCTCCTGCGTCACCAGCATATCCTGAGGCAGAGTTCCGAACGCACCGGACACCCAGCGGGCCATGCTTGTGAGCAACCTCCCCATGTCCTGCCAGCCCGCGATGGGGCCCGTGTACTCGCCGTCGGCCTCCGCCGTGTAGCAGAGCACGCGTCCAAGCCCCGCCTGCCACGCCGCCACGATGGGCGCCTTGTACTCATCGGTTGTGACGACGGCGAGGTTGGCGCCGCGGCGCAGATAGCACAGGTTGTACCCGCCCACGGGCAGCGGGGGGCTGAACGTTCTGCCGGTCAACGCAACCAGGCCGCCGGTGGTCCGAACGGGCGTCTCCTCGTCGAGAAAGGCGCTTCGCGCCACCACAAACGTATCCTGCGCGAACAGGCGGGGAAGCTCCTCGGGATTGGTAGTGAAAAAGCAGCGCCCGCCGCCTCGACTCGCGATGTCACGAAGCAGTCCGGCATCAACGTCTGAAGCTGTCCCGAGCCCGATCACGCTCACGGTCGTGTTGGCCGCCCGGCATTTCTCAATGAGCTTCCTGTATGCCCCCGGCTCTTCCGAGTCTGCCGCGTCGGCAAAAAGAATAATGTGGCGGGTTCCCGCCTGGGCGGAGACCAGCATGCGCGCAGAGGCCGACAGCGCCTCGTAGATGAATATGCCGCCGCCCATTGACTCGACGCGCAGAATCTTGTGTCTGAGACCCGCCTTGTTCTCGACCGGGGCCAGCTTGGCGATGATGTGTGCTGAGCTGTCGACGGCGACGACGCCGAACTCGTCCATCGAGTTGAGCAGATCGAGAACCTGCGCCGCGGCGAGGTTCGCGAGATCCATCTTCGTCCTGGACCCTCGAACGGGCATAGCCATGCTGCCGGACCGGTCCATCGCCACGACGATGGCCAGAGCGAGCTTGCGGTGTTCGCGCCGAAGCTCCATCGAGATCGGCATGACGGGCTCGAGCGGCGAGCGGAAATACCCCCCGGGCCCGTACGCGTTCCTCCCCCCGGTCATCATGAGGCCGGCACCCGTCTCCTTCACCCACGCCGCGAGCGTCTCCATCCCGCGCACGCCGACCTTTTCGGCCGGCACGTTCTCGATCAGCACGGCGGAGAAGTTGGAGATCCCCTCGAGGGTCCAGTGGCACTCGCCTGGCGACTGCGCGACGATTGTCATTCCCCCCGCTTCGAGCAGGCGCGCAAGGCCACGCGGCTGCGAGCCAGTCACGCAGAGCAGCGGACGCGGGCCCTTGATCCCGAGCAGGACCTTCGCCGTGTTGTTTTCGGGCACCGGATCCTTCTGACCGCCCAGAACGCTCAGCGTGTATTGGCACGTGCCGGGCGTCTCCGCCGTGTCGCGGAAGAGCAATAGGCTGATGCCCGACGGAACCGTCCTGGTCCCGGCCGCAAGCAGCCTGCGTCCTCGCTTGAGCTCAAAGGAAATCTCCTGGGGAATCGGCGACCGAATCCATGCCGAGATCGTGAACGATTCGCCCGGCGTGACCGCCGTCGGCACATCCACCCTCGAGACGGCCACGTCGTTCGCCGACGCTCGCTGCAGCAGCCGGTAGTCTATAGGTATGTCCCTGGCGGCCGCCCGCGATGCCGAAAGCGCCGGGTCCCGACCGGTCCATCGGCCGTCGGAGAGCAGAACGATTCGTCCGGAGCCGTCCCGTGGGATGAGGGCGACGGCCTTCTCGATAGCCGCGCCCAGGTTTGACCCGTCGCGCCCGACCTCAGTCACAAAGCCGGCGAACTTGCCTCGCTGAGGAGGCCGTTCTATCACCGAGCGCTCCCCGAAGGCGACGACCCCAACACGCTCATCTCCCGCCATGGCGCCTTGGATGAGGCCGATGGCCTCCTTTTCCGCCGCGTCGCTGTCCGGCGGCATGGAGTAGCTTCGGTCCGCGACCACGACCACCGTGCCCGCGCGGCCCGGGAGCCTTACGGCCAGCCCGCAGAGCGCGAGCAGTATCAGGCACAGCGCCGCGGCCCTCAGAACTTGCAGCAGGCGGGAGGACAACGGCCAGATCCACAGGCCAACGGCCAGAGGAATGACCAACACCAGCCAAAATGGATGAAACAGCACCATGCCTGTATGCCTGTTCATTCTCCTTTAGGCTCGACGAGCCGCGATCGCCGCATGAGCGGCCAGCGATCCCAATGCAGCCAACAGAAACACCCACGCCACGCTTCTGTACTCCCTCCGCAGGGCGGCCCCCCCGACCCACTTGCCGAGTCGGACGGAAGCGCAGCGGGCGAGATCGGACTCGCCCCGGCTCAGCGCGTTCGACGCGAAGTGGTAGGTACCGTCGTTCACGCGGACTTGGTAAACGCCGACAGCCTCCGCCCTCACCGCCACGCGCTTCCCGTGCAGAAGCACGTCGTGCGTCCCGCCGTCGGGGGTGGTGATCCGGGCCGATTCCGCGTCCGACTCGGCTGTCACAACTGCCTCCGTGCCCAGTCGCACGTTCGCGTGTTGTACCCCCGGGGCTTCGGAGCGACGCCACTCAACCAGGTTCCACATCAGAATGGGCCAACTGGGCGTCTCCGCCAGGATCGACAGGTCTGCTCGGAGACGCATCCGCAGATAATGGCTCCCGGCGACGCCTTCGGTGTCCGTGAGCAGCGGTGTGCTCCCGGCGCTGATAACGGGCAAACCGTCGAGGTCGCCCGCCTTCCCGGCGCCCCAGACAACGCCTTCGAGCGACAGCCCTTCCGTCAGGGGATGGGTCCGATCGATGACAAACGGACCGGCGTAGGCCTCAGCGTCCTTCTCCACCAGCACCTGGACGACCCACGTCCGCGCATGGGCGGCCCGGAACCCCTCGCCGTCTGTCAGAATCAGCTCCGGGCGCGTAGTGACGATCTCGGTTTGCCCGGTCGCGGCGAGACCTTTTTCGATGATCGCGCGAAGGCCGGCGTCGCCGATCCGCACCTGCGCCCGGACCGGCCGCCGCGTCTGCGGCAACAGGACAATGCTATTGTCAATCCGAAGCACGTCGTCGCCAATCCGGGCGCGCAGCGCTGATGGTTGCTCGTCGAACTCGAACAACATCCTGCGCGTCTCGCCCGGCTTGAGATCAAGACGCGCCTCGCCCGAAGGGCCCGCGGAAGCTGCTCCCGCCAGCGTGAGCGTGGTTCGTGCCGGCTGAGACGACAGATTGGCGATCTCCAGGAGACATCGTTCCTTCATGTTGAGAGACGTCCGCGCAGCACTCACGAACGCGACATTCGGTCGCGGCGTCCCGAACGCCCACCACTTGACCTTGTTCTCGCCGAGCTCAGCCGAAGGCGCACGATCAGTCACCACGAGGATCCGGGCCCTGCGTCCTCCGAGCTCGGCCGCAAACGTCACCGCCTGATCGAGGCAGTCGGAAGGCGAACGGCATCTCCACTCCCTGAGCAGCGCGTCCGCTTCGCTCGGCCTCTTCACCGGCTCGCCCAACACCTGGGGCGCTTGGCCCGCGAGGACGAACCGGACCGAGTAATGCAGGCGGCGGCGGAGCTCCTTCTTGATGGCGCCGATGGCGGAATTCCTGGGCGAGCCGGCCCCCCCTGCAAGCATCGAGAACGAGTCATCCAGCACCACGATGAGGGGTCGCGCGGCCCGCTCGCTCTGAACCATTGGCCTGGCAGCTGCAATCACGATCAATGCGATGGCGAGCAGCTCGAGAAAGAACAGAAGCGGTGTCTGAATGCGCCGAAGCCGGGAACCGCCCTCCCGGGCCTGGCGCTGATTCGCCCACAGAATCAGGCTGGAGACCGTGTGGCGTCGAAACCTGTTCCGCAGCCAGTAGATCCCGGCGAGCACCGGCACGGCCACGAACGCAACGAAGGCGAATGGGAGCGCGAACGGAAGCATCATGCCACCTTCAATATCTCGGCCCTGACCAGGTCAGCCAGGTCCCAGTCGCCGACGACCTCCTCGGCCGTCACCGTTGTCATCGCCGCCCCCGCTTGCCGGGCGGCGCGGTGCCAGTTCTGCTGATGCCGGGTGAACGCCTCGCGGTACCGCCGTTCGGCCAACGCATCGAGGAACAGCTCCATCACCTCGCCGGACTCTGAGTCCACCAGCCGGATGTTGCCGCGTTCGGGCGGGCTCGCATCGGCCCGAGCGACGACCTGCACGACGACGACGGCCGCGGCGCGATCCGCCAGGTGCCACAACGTCAGCATCGGATCCCCAAGCCAGAACAGGTCGCTCAGCAGCACGCGAATCCCGCGCGGACGCCACGCCGGAGGCAGGCGGGCAAACGACTCGGCCGGGTCGCCGGTGTAGTCGAACGCGATTCCCTCCCAGACCGACGGGTCGTCCGAGCCGTTCCCGACCCGCTCGCACCCCGCCCCCGCAATCCAGGCACAGTGCGAGTAGCCGGCGTTCGCGGCCGCGGTAGCGAAGACCGCGGCGAGGCCGAGGTGCGCCTGCGGCTTGGCGCTCTGCTCGAGCGCCATCGAGCGCGAACCGTCGAGCACGATGTCCAGGTGCGGGCTCACCTCCTCGCGGTACAGCTTGATCGTCAGCTTGTCGCTTCGGGCAAACGCGCTCCAGTCGATGCGCCTCAGATCGTCGCCCGGCAGGTAGTCGCGGTGGTCCATGAACTCGAGCGAGCTGCCTGAGCGGTTGCTCATCTGCACGCCCGAGACACCCGACGGGACGCGGTGCGGCACCGAAAGCGCGTAGCGCATCCCCGCGCGCTCGCCCTCGATCAGATGTCGGCGATAGACCTCATCCATGACTCAACGCCGGCGACTGCGGACCCGGCGCCCCTCCGTGCGGACGAAATGACCTCACCTGCCTGTGGAACCACGGCAGGCTCAGCAGAGTGACGATCCCAGCCCAGACGCTCACAAAGGTAAATGCGAGCGACCGGGTCTCCTCGTTACCTGAGAACACGAGCGTCGGATTCGCAAGGTTCCACACCTCTCTGTACGCCCAGGGATCAGCATGAAGGATGAACCTCAGCACCGACACAAGGAACGCGATCCCCGCAAGAAACACGGCGATGATCCACGTATGCCCCTGCGTCGCCTTGCGAAACAAACCGCGCCGGATGAGCGACGCCGTCATGGCGTAGCAGAACACATACAACGCCAGGCCGGCCGACCCTGAGACAATGTCAGCCACGTGCGTGGTTGATCTGAACCGGAGCAGTGTTATCGCGTTGAAAAGCGGCAGGACGAGGAGGCTCAGGCAAATCATCAGACAGGCCCACAGAACGCCGCCCGCCGCGCCGCTGTAGAAGAGGAATGCAAACACCCGCAGCCAGCGACTCCGGGGAATCCGGCGTGCAACTCGCGGGCCTTGCGCCTCTCGTTCACTCACGGCCGTCAGCAACGCAACACAAAACATGATCACCGCAAGCACCAGCCAGGCCTCGACGGGACTGGTATCGTGCTCGGCAAGACCCCAGATGAACGCGCCGGCGCCCGTGATGAGCCACGTGATGAACATATAGAGACGAACGGGCAGCGCGCGGTTGGCGGAGGGCGGGCTCAGCAGCGCGACCGACCAGACGAACAGATAGCCCATCGCCGTCAAAACGACGACGAGCGTGACGATCAATGCGCCAAGCAGCCTCCTCAAGTCACCGGAGAACTCCATACCCCACATCAGCACGACATACGCCATTCGAAGAATATTCAAGGTCATCCAGCCAATGATGCCGAGGCCGACGAGCCCGAGCAGGGCCCTGAGCAACCGGGTCGCGGGAATGCAGGCGAGGAAGCCGGCGAGTTGGATGGCAAACGCAGTGGCGATGAAGCCGTAGACCAGCATGAAGAAGATGACGCCCAGGTCTATGCCTCGCAGCAGATAGGTGAAGGTCAGGAAGGGCATGAACGCGCTGAAAATCACGACCGCGAGAACCAGGCCCGACAGGAACTTGCCCCAGACGATGGTTCGAGGCCGCAGCGCCGTGACGAAGTACAGATCAACGTTTGCCCGCGAGCGTTCGATGATCAGACGCACGGCGGTGTAGGCCGGCAGGAACAGCAAGCACGTGCCGATCAGGATCGCGAACAAGATCAGAAACACGTCGCGGCCGGCCTCGTACTCATACCCGTACTCGTCGCGCGTAAGAAGGATGGCGGCCATCGTCACAAGCTGACCGAGAAGAAACAGCAGGAGCAGGCCGGCAATGAACCTACCCTGGACGGCCTGCCGCAGCTCTTTGACCGCAATCGGGTTGCACCAGTCGTCGAGCTTCCTGAGCACCCCCGTCAGCGCCTTCACCGCACACCTCCCGTGGCCTTGGGCGGCCGGAACGCCTTGAGCCGCTCCCGGAACCACGACGCGTTCAAAACGATCGCGGCCCCCGCCCAGACCGCCACGAAACTCAGACCGAGTGACCGGTACTCCAGAAACTCGCCGGTCAAGATGATCGGATTGGCCAGGCACCACACGCCGGGGCCGTGGCGGCGAACCTCAGCCTGCAGGATGTAACCGACCACGGGCAACGCAAACGCAATCCCCGCGACGAGCGTCGCGATGGCCCACGAGTAGCTGGGGCCCATAGACCGGAAGAAGGTCCGTGCGAGGACGGCGCCCGTCATGCAGTAGCAAAACACATAGAGGCTCCCCCCCAACATCGAGACGACGAGATCGGGCATGTCCCCGTAGAAGCTATTGGCCGCGAACGACGGGAAGGACCAGTGCCATCCCGCCGCGACGAGCGCCGTCAGACCCTGCATCAGGCACGCCCAGGCCACCCCTCCCGCCGCGCCGGAGTAGAACAGAAACGCAACCCCCCGCACGAGTCGCCGGCGAGGAATCGTCCGCGCGACGCGGAAACCTAACGCGTCCCGTTCACCCACGGCGATCAAGAGCGCGAGAGAAAAAACGCTGAGACTCGCGATCATCCAGGGCCGCACGGGGTCCGTGCTCTGCGTCTCGAGGCTCCACACGGCCACGGCCGCCCACGCGATGAGCCACACGCCCGTGATATAGACGCGCACGGGCAGCGCCCGGTTCGCCGAACGCGGGCTCAGGATCGCGACTGACAGAACCAGCAGGAAGCCGAAGGCCAGGAGCCCGAGCGCTGCAATGAGCGCAAGGAACAGCAGCGCTTCTTTCGTCTCGAAATGTTCATAGCCCGTCCCCACAACAACGGCCGAGAAGGCCAGCGTGCACACAAAGGCCACGACAGAGCCGCCGAGGCCGATGAGAGCGTAAATCGGTCGTATCTGTCGCGGTCCGGGAAGGCAGGCAAGGAAGAGGGCGAGCTGGACGGCGACCGCGTTGCCGATGAATCCCGCCGCCAACACGATGAAGATCGAAAGCAGGTCAACGCCCCTGAGCAGATAGGTGAAGGTCAAAAACGGCATGCACGCGCTGTAGGCCAACATCGTCAGGACCAGGCCGGAGGCGACCTTGCCCCAGATGATGGCGCGCGGTCGAAGCGCCGTCGTCAGAATGAGGTCGCCGTTCGTGCTGGATCGCTCGGCAATCAGACGCCCGGCGGCGTACGCCGGCAGAAAGAGCATGCACGCGCCGATGAGGATGCCGAAGAGGATCATGAACGCGTTGCGCCCCGTGTCGAACGCGGACTCATACTCGTTCCGTGCCAGCACGACGGCCGACATCGTCACGAGCTGTCCAACGAGAAACAGGATCAGGAGCCCCGAAACGAACTTGCTCTGCACGGCCTGGCGCAGCTCCTTGACGGCGATCGGGTTGCACCAGTCGTCGAGCTTGGCGATGAACGTGGTGATCGGCTTCACAACGTTTCTTCCGTCGTATGATCAAGCTGGGAAGTCCGCGGCGGTTCCGGCGGCGGTTCCGTTGACGCAATCGGTGGACGTGCCGGGGCCTCACCCGGCCGCCGGAATCCGTGCACCCGTTCAGTGAACCACCGCAGGCTCCCACAGCCGACGAAAATTGCCCACACGAGGATCAGGGCGAGGCATCCGCCCGGCCCGATCCCGCTCAACACGAACAGGGAGACAACAGCGAAAGACAGGGCAACCATCCACGTGTACTCGGGTTTGAACGCGGGCCGAGCTGCCCTGCGGATGAGAAGCGCCGTCATGGCGCAGGCGAAGGCGCCGGCACCCATCCCGACCATGACGCCGACAACGCGCCCGCCGACGCCGGGTGGGAAGTTCGAGATCACCACGAACGCGAACACCGTCAAGAAAATCATCACACAGGCCCACGCAACGCCGCCCGCGGCGCCGCTGTAAAACAGAAACGCCAGGGCGCGCCGCCACCCCCCGGCCGGAATCGTGCGTGCGACCCGACGGCCCGGTTCCTCCCTCTCACACACGGCAATAAACAACCCCACGCAGAAGGCGCACAGGCTCAGGAACGCCCAGAAGCCCGTGAGGACGTCGTAGGGGTAAAAGAGTCTGGCGACGAGACAGACGACCCCCGTGACGAACCACGCGATGGTCGAGAACACCCGCACGGGAAGCGCGCGGTTCGACGAGCGCGGACTCAGAAGGGCCACCGTCCAGACGAAAAGATGCCCGAGCACGCCAAGCACCAGGAGCGCCGCCGGGAAAAAAACCACCCAGAACTGGCCGGACACCACCGAACTTCCCACGCCGAAAAAGAGGAACCCGAGCGTCGAGCTCATGATCCCGCCAAGCAGCCAGAGAGCCACGAGGGCGCTGAACAGGCCCAGGACAGCTTTCACGGGCCGGCTCGCCGGCACGGCGCCGACAAACAAGGCGAGTTGAATCGCGACCGCGCTGGCGAGAAACCCGTTGACGAGCAGGACGAAGATCGAGGGAATGTCAATGCCTCTGAGCAGGGTGGTGAAGACCAAAAACGGCATGCAGGCGCTGAAAAGCAGAACGCTGATCGCCAGACCCGAGCACAGCTTGCCCCAGACGATGGTGCCCGGTCGGAGCGTACTGACGAACAACAGATCGATCTTGCCGCCGGACCGCTCCCCGATCAGGCGCCCGGCACAATAGGCCGGTACAAACAGCGTGCACGCGCCGACGAGAATCCCGAACAGGATGAGAAACACGCGGCGGCCTGCATCAAAGCTCGCTTCGGTCTCGTCGATCGTCAACACGACGCTGGCCATGGCCACAAGCTGCCCGACGAGGCACAGCATCAGCAGGCCGGGGATGAACTTGCTCTGCACGGCCTGGCGCAGCTCCTTGACGGCGATCGGGTTGCACCAGTCGTCGAGCGTGGCGAGCGCGCCGGCCAGGGGCATCACTGCACGTCCCCCTTCGTGATCTTCATGAAGATCTCCTCGAGGTCGGCCTGCTGTCGCTTGAATTCGGCGATCTGGTAGCCTCGCTGAATGAGCGCGGTGAGCAGCTCGCCGCAGGCCGCCTCCGGGCCGTCAACCTCCGCTTCGACCTCGTTGCCGACGAGGCGGGCGTTTTCCACCCGGGGCATCTGCAGGAGTTCCTTGTGGAGTTCCTCGAGCCGTTCGGCCGGGCGGATTCTGACGATGTGCCGTGGCGCCTCATGGGCCTGGATCTCGGCCATCGTGCCCGATCTGAGGATCTTGCCCCGCTCGATGATCACCACGCCGTCGCAGATCTCCGAGAGCTCGGTCAGGATGTGCGAGCTGATGAGAACCGCCTTCTCCTGCGTGGCGAGGATCTTGAGCAGCTCCCGCAGCTCGACGCGCGCCCGCGGGTCAAGGCCGGCCGCCGGCTCATCCATCACCAGCACCGGCGGGTCGTGAACCAGCGACCGGGCAAGGCTCACCCTCTGTTTCATGCCTCTCGAAAGGGCCTTGAGGAATTTGTCGCGAAGCCCGGTCAGGTTCGTGAACTCCTCGACGCCCTCGACCACCTCGCGGCGCCTGGCTCCCTTGAGACCGTACGCCCGCGCGAAGAAATCGAGATACTCGTGGACCGACATGTCGCTGTGCGTCGGCGCCGTGTCCGGGACGAACCCGATCATTCTGCGCGCCTTCTCGGGCTCTTCCACGACGGAGACGCCGTCCAGGAAAGCGTCGCCCTCGGTCGGTTCGTCCAACGTCGCCAGAATGCGCATCGTCGTGGTCTTGCCGGCGCCGTTCGGGCCGACAAAGCCGAAGACGTGGCCCGACGAGAAGTCGAACGAGATCCCGTCCACGGCCTTCGTCTTCCCAAAATGCCTCTTCAGATTGACGACCCTAATCTTCATCGGTGATCTCCCCGACGAGGCCGTACACGACCGACTCGGCATCCCAGGATCGCGCCCTGTGCAGGCCCTGCTCGACGAATGGCGCTGCGTCCAGGACCGCGATGTAGCACGTGGCCATCAAGAATTCTCCCGGCCTGTCCCTGAGCCTGCCGATGCTCGTGAGCCAATCTAAGCGAAAGGCCTCGCGCAAGCTCGCCGCGTCGCCTGTGCTCCGGGGCTGCCCCGCCGGCTTGAGCACAACGTGCGCGCCGGCCGGGACGTTGCGCGCCGTGTAAAGACGCCCGGCCTCGTCAGCGAACCAGAGCTCCCGGATCTCGGCCCCGAGGCCGTTGACGACGCGCAGCGAGCCATCCTCCGCTCTCCTGACGGCGAGGCGCTCGCGTCGCGTCTCGCTCTTGCGCACCATGAAGTGCGCAGGCACGCGTGCCGTCAGCCACCCGCTGGCCAAATGTTGCTCGTGCGTCCAGTCCATGTCGCGGGCCCGCCCGCTCCCCCCGCCGTAGTACCACGACTCGCCGGTCTGCGGCGTGAGTTCGGTCTCGTAGTCGAAATGCAGTCCCCCGCCGGGAGTCACGGGGCAGTAGAACGCGGTCCAACCGATCGTTGTCGCGCGATGGGCCCGTTGGTCGAGAATCGTCAGCGCGGCTGTTCGGATCCGGCCGCGCCACCCCTCCGCGATGGCCGCGTAGAGCGTCACCGCGCCGCAGGTCAGGAGCGAAATCGCAGGCACGGTCCACAGCAGCCAGATCCGTCTCCTCTTGCGTGAAAGGATCCAGAGGTTCAGCGGGCCGATGGTCAGCACGAAGACGAGCATAAGAACCAGCAGACCACGGACCGGTGTCCTGAGGGCTTTCACAACGGGAAACTCGTCATTGGCTTCGTCAACGCTTCGAGTCTCCTCGAACGGAGAGAGCGTGGCCGACCACGCCACGACACACGTCTCCCATTGAGCGCGTTTCCAGAGCTCGTAGTCGGTGTCGCCTCCCACAAGGCACTGACCGAACCCGACGGTGCAGGATGCGAGGCCGCCGCCCATCGTCCGCCGGTCTCGCCACGCTTCCGGAACCTGCGTCGTCCCAAGCACGAGAAGCGTGCCGCCGCACTCCACGTATTGCCACAGCGCCGATCTGACCGGGGCCGGGGCGTCGCGCAGCTCATCGCCTCCCAGCACAACGCCGTCGTAGCAGGAGTAGCCGAGCCAGTTCGTGCTCCAGTCCTCGGGTGCCGATTCGGACTGGGCGAACTCAATCCCGTCTGGGAAGCGTCTCTCGAACCATTGTGCGTTCTTGAGGCTGTTCAGCGCCGCCGCCTCGAAGTCGTGCCCGGCGCCGCGGCTGACCAGTATCAGGAGACGACGACCGCGCCCGAGGCCGGGGCGAGCGTACCCCCCTCGGCCGGCGGAAGCGGAAACGTACACGGTTTCCCTTTGCGTCTTGCCGTCAATGCTCACGGCCAGGCCCTCGCCGGACGCGAGCAGCGCCGGCTGCAGGAGTGATACCCGCGCCGTCGAGGCGGGGCCGACCTTGACCGAGCGAGTGATTCGCCGGATGCAGTCGCCGTGGGCGTAGCTGTCCTTGGGGAAGAGCAGGGCTACGTCGTGACTCCGGTCCGCAGAATGGTTCGTGACGGTGATTCTGTATTCGAGGTATCCGTGCGCGCCGGCGTCGGGCGGCGGCGATTGGGCGGTCACGGAGATGTCGCCGAAGCGTGTGGCGCCGAAGGCCGCAGGTCCAAGCACCTGCCCGGCGCAGAGCAGAAACGCGGCGAGCGCACACGAGCGACGGCCCAGCCTGGGCAATGCCGGCTTAATCATCATCTTTCGCACCCGAAACTTCGAGGTCGCTGGGCAGATCCAGGCCGGCCTCGTCCAGGCCGGCCAGCAGCCCCTCGACAATAGAGAAAGCATCCACCTTGTCGAAGCGGGCCTTGTAGTTCAGCACGAGCCTGTGGTTCATCACGGCCGGCGCCACCGTCTTGACGTCTCCGAACCCGACGGTCGGCCTGCCTGCGAGCAGCGCACGCGCACGCGCTGCCTCCGCCATGGCGATCGCGGCGCGAGGCGAGGCCCCATAGGCCACGTAGCCGCGCACAGCCTCGGTGGCCTCGGCCCCGCTCGGATGCGTCGCAGCCACGAGGCGCGAAACATAGCGCGACACCGGCCGGGGCAGGAAAATGCCGTCCATCACGCCGAAGACCTGCCGGAGCTGCTCGGCGCTCATGGTCCACGTCGGCAACGGGGGCTCGCCGCGTCTGCGCGTCGAGATAATGCTGTCGAGCACCTCGACGGGCACGGTGGACACCACGAGCTTGAACAGGAACCGGTCCAACTGCGCCTCGGGCAAAGGGTAGGTGCCCTCCAGCTCGATCGGGTTCTGTGAGGCGAGCACAAAGAACGGCTCCGGCACCGCACGCGTCGTGCCAAGCAGCGTGACCGACCGCTCCTGCATCGATTCGAGCAGGGCCGATTGAGTCTTCGGGGAGGCCCGGTTGATCTCGTCGGCGAGCAGGATGTTGGTGAAGACAGGCCCAGGCTGGAACGTCATCTCCCGTTTGCCGTCGCCCGCCTCCTGCAGGATGTGCGTGCCAAGGATGTCGCCCGGCATGAGGTCGGGCGTGAACTGCACGCGGTTGAAATCAAGGTTGAGCAGTTGCCCCAGCGCTTTGACCAGCGCCGTCTTGCCAACGCCCGGCACGCCTTCGAGCAGGATGTGCCCTCGACTCAGGATCCCGACCAGAACCATTCGATGAAGCTCGGATTGGCCGAGCAGGATTCGGCCGAGTTGCTCCAGGACCTTGTTGACGAGCTCAACGGCCGGTCTGAGTTCGGCCGGTTGCAGGATCGCGCCAGGCTCCTCCCGTGCACCCATAGGCTCCCTCCCTCTCCGAGACCGCCGGCGGAGCGGAACGCCGCACCGGCCGTTCCCTCATTCCCGTTCGAAATACCGCTTCACCGTACCCCTGTGCCGCGGCAGCAGCTTCTGGGTGAACGCCGATCCGGCGCCTGCGGCAGTGCCGCTCAAGGCCCCCGATTCCGATGCGTCACCGTCGCCTTCCACGGTCGGCTCTCCGACGCTCACGCCTGCAAGCACGCTTTCCCTCATCGCCTCGAGTGCCGCGGGGGGCAACACCGTCTCCTTGAACTTGGCCCCTTCCTCCGACGACTCGTCACCCCACGTCATCGGAGCGTCCCCGGGACCGCGGTCAACACCGCCTCTGCCGGGGCCTTCGCGCTGCCATTGAGCCACCGCGTCGCCGATCGACATCCGGCCGGCGTTTTGCCTGAGGAACTCGGCAAGCCCTTCAGTGTCGCACTGACCGACCCGCTCGTTGAGCGCCAGCGTTTCCAGATCGATGAGGTCGGCCTCGCTCAGCCTTTCGAGCAGTTCGCCGACGTCCCGCTTGCACACGCGCAACGTGTCGGCAAGCTGCTCGAGTTGCTCCGGGGTCAGCTCCCGTGCCTCGTGAAGCTTCCGTAGGTCCTTCCTCTGCAGGCGCCGTGTGAGCCGCTCATTCTCCTCAACGGCTTCCTCAACCAGTTGTGAGAGCTCCTGCATCGCCTCCGAGACGAGACCGGGGTCCGCGCCCTGTGCCGGCGCTTCCGCCAGGGCCTCGGCAAGCGCCTCGGCGAGCGCTTCGGCTTTCGTCAGCTTCTCCGTCTGGCTCACCGCGGCTTCGGCCGCCTCGTCCGCCGCGTGCTTCGGGATCGCCTCGAGGTGGTCGAGGGCTTCCCAGGTCTTGACGGGATCCTCTCCCGAGGCTTCGGCGCGAAGCTGCTTCAGCTTCTTTTGAAGGGCCTCCGCTTTCTCGCGTTGCAGGATTTCCTCCTCTTCGAGGACGTCTATCTGCGCGGTCAGTCTCTCGATCTCCTTGTCAACGTCGAGGCCATGGCCGGGATTGAGCGTGACGAGGCGCTTCGGGACAAGAAAGCCCACAATGACGAAAAGTGAGGCTGCACCAAGAAGCGCCCACGACCGGCCCCCGTGCCAGCTCAACCGGGGCGCCGTGATCGAGGGCATCTGCGCCCGCCAGGCCCCGACATCTGCCTCTTCGGCCGCCATGAAGAGACCGCCGCACCCGCTCTCCTTGTCGAGCAGGGCACGAACCCTCGAACGTCCCGGCATCTGCCGCAGCGCCCGAAGGGTGCCCAGTCCCGCGGCCGGCAGGACTCCAAGCAAACCCCAGAGGAGGTGAGAGCGTGGCGTTCCGGCTGCCGCACGCAGGATGAGCACGGCCGTCCCCCAGAGCAACCCCCAGGCGGCGATGAAGGTCAAAGCCAGCCGAGCGGTGAGCAGAGCGCCGAGTCGGGAGGTGAACTCGCCAATCGCGTTCTCGTGCTCGTTCATCAGCAGACCATAACGCCCGTCGCGCGTCTGAGACCGGCCGACGGGTCGTCGCAGCAGAAAAGGGAGACCCAGCTATGCAGGCTTCGCCGCTTCATCCTGCCCCATATAATATGTACCCTACATTTGCGGGAACGTCAAGGATTCAGCAGTAGGCGTGGTGAATGGCATGCAATCAACGCTGCCCTCGCCTTGCGTGACGCGGCAGTGCGCAGCTCACCACGCACAATGCGAAACGGCCCACACTCGTATAACGATTCCCGGATACGCCGTCTGAAGTATCCCGATCGCCCGTCGGCATGGATCTCGTCCGCTATTTGGCCCGCACTTTTCGGCACGTTCCTGACCGCAAACAAGACTCTCTGCACGAGTAGATCGTCTGTCAGCTCGTTGACCGCCTCACAGTGCGGGAGGCCTCCCCATATTCTGAACTCAAGCAACCTGTTCAGGGCATTGTCTGGCCCGAGCCTAACGACCAAGCTCAGCGGCGCGGTCTGTCCGCAGCAGCCGGATGTTGGATCAGTTCTCCAGCCGGATCGTTACGGGTACCTTGACGGTTCCGCCGTCCTCGCCCTCTGACCTAACATCCAGAGTGACGAGGCGAGCGTCCTCCGTGCCAAGGGCTCCTACGTTATGAAGTTCCATGGAGTTGCACGAGCCTATCTGATAGAATTGGAGTTCACCTCCCTGCCCTATACTTCCCGAGCCCCACACGTGCCTGCAATTATACTCGACCGTGCGCCGATCTGGCCTGAGTATGATGCCGAGGACTACTTCTTCGGGGGTGGGGCTGGCCTTCGTGAAGTCTATCACTGCTGAGGAGGCGTGCGTCTCATTCTGGAGCGTCAGTCGAATCTTCGACTTCCCGCCCTCATACCGAAAGCGCCACAGACTCCACCCAGTCAGACTCCTCACCTCATACGTGGTGTAGGTTTGGTCAGCTGGACTCGTTTGCTCGGCA
>Ga0180432_10003448_pt1 | contig 22513 bp, 10 predicted proteins | sample SS_ome_10_FD_132414 | JGI IMG/M metagenome (GOLD analysis project Ga0180432, IMG submission 132414) | Hypersaline lake sediment archaeal communities from the Salton Sea, California, USA - SS_1_MS_2 metaG | ecosystem: Environmental > Aquatic > Non-marine Saline and Alkaline > Hypersaline >...
CGGTCCCCCGGACCGACTGTTTCCGATGCACCCGACCCTCCTGCGGCCCGGCAATTTCCCCGAAGAGCAGTTCACCGCGCCCCTGGTATACCTGGGACGCGGCACACCGCGGGATCTGCGCCGCGTACAGGGGCGACCGCTCGACGGCGCCGTGGCGGTGATGGAGTTCGATTGCGGCGACCGCTGGATTTCCTTCATGCGTTTCGGCCTGCGCGGGGTCATCTTCCTGGCCGCGGACGGCTACGAGATCCTCGATGCCCATGCCAAGGTGTACAACACGGAAGCGCCCGCACCCCGCTTCTTTGCCCCCGAGCCGGCCGCCACGCGACTGCGGAATGCCTGCACCAACGCCTCTCCGGACGCCGTCTTTGAGGCCGAGCCGTCGCGATGCCGGTCAGAGGTCCTGATCAGCCCCTGGGTCCTGATCCCGGGCGCGGAGCCCGAGCTGGCTCGACATGTGGTCCTCCTGACCGCCCCGCTGGACGCCAACGGGGTTGTGCCGGAGCTGGCAGACGGACGCGACCGGCTGTGCAACCTGGAGATCCTGCTGAAACTCCTCGACGGGTGGCGGGACCGCCCCCCCGCGCACTCGGTGCTTCTCGCCGCCGTCAACGGGCACACGCAGTGCTACCTCGGTGAACGGCTGCTGGCCTGGCATCTCCTCGCGCCCTACGACGACATCACGCAGCTTCGCGACACCCTGGCAAGAAATGCCCGGATCGCCGAGCTCATCGCCGGCAAATACAGCGAACTCGGACTCCGGGCGCCCGACGCCGCCCCGGAGGAGCTCGACCTTGCCGTCTCTCTGCTGACCGTCCTGGCCCGGGACGATTTGCCGGTTGAGACCGGGAGCGCGATCTCCGTCGCACGGCTGCGCGAAGCGCTGGATCGTGCCCTGGCGGAGGTCGAGGAGCGCCGCACGAGTCTCTTCGGCAGGCTGGCAACCAACCCGGAACAAGCCGGCTCGCTGGACAAGGAGACGCAGGCATTCCGGGAAGCCAAGCAGTGGTCCGACCAACGACTGCTGGACACCGTGCGCCGCGCACAGCACGTCTTTGAGGATGAGCAGCGCTTGGAAGAGTGGCGCGCCGCGATGGATACAAGCACGGGCGTGCGGATCGCCGTCAAGGAACGCCTGCAGGAAGCCGTCAAGCGTGAGCTGAACGTGGTCAAGATGGAGATCATGAACCTGTCTCGGACGATGGGAGAAGCCCCGGCAAGAGCCGACGAGCTGACCCCGCGTATCGAACAGCTCCGGGCGCAGCGCGAGACGCTGCGGCACGTCCTGATCCTGTTCAACAAGATCGATATCGGGGTGGGCCGTACGCGGACCCGCTATCGGGAGATCGCTGCTGTCGACGCCCAACGCGACCTTCTGGCCGGATTCCGGGACGGGCTGGTGGAAAAACTTACCGAAAGCGCCGGCCGTTACCGCCAAATGCTGGAAGACGATGAGGACAACGGGCAGATCCGCAACGTTCTGGGCACCCGTGTGCCGCGGCTGGCGATTGCCCTGAATACGAGCGCATCGGCCCGCCAGTCGGGATTCTGCTCGATCAACCGGCGCGGAAAGGAAGGCTGGTTGCACGAACTGGGACTGTTGACGGCGGATCTGGCCGAAGACATCGACCCGTTGCCCGACGGGCGCACCCCTTTCGTGGATTCCCTCTCCGGGAGCGGCGGGCTGCCCGAGGAACACTTTTTCGTCGACTGGGAATCGCCTGCGATCGTGTTCCATGCGGCACAACGGCTGCCGGCCGTCGCCCTGAAGCCGGTCTTCGAGCCGATCCGAAACACCTGCATCCCGGCTGCCGGCGATGCGACAAGCGGGCCGTCCATGGCCGAGCCCGTTGCCCGTTGGCTGGTGACGTTTCTGCAAAACGTGGTGGACCACCCGGACCTGACCACGGACCGGACCTGCGCCCGCGTTCCGGGCGGCGTCCCGCAACTCTGGAGCTGCGTGGTCAAGACGTTCGAGATGGACGAGTTCGCGCCGCAACCGGTCCCGGACCTTCCCGTACCGGATGCCCTGATCGCCGCCTACGCGACGGCGGGAGCCGGTCCGCTGCCTTCCTTTATCGACGGCGATGTTGCCTACGCGTTCACCGCCCAGGCCGATTCGACGGGACACGCCATCCTGTACGGCCTCTGGGAGCCGCACCTGGCGCCCCTGGCCTATTGTCTCGATGAGCGTGCCGTTCGCGTCGTCTCGTCGATCGACAAGGGCCGGATCCAGGAGTCCAAGCAAATCAGCAGCAACCTGTACCGCTCCCAGAGCAAAACGCTGCCCATGTTCCCGTGCCGCGAGTTCATCGTGTACGATCGCGTGGACCCCAGCGCGCTGGGAAGTCGCCCCATCCTGCTGCAGGGGTTGTGGCCCAAGAGCGCGAAATCCCTGGCCGATCCGGACAAGTACGGCGTGCACGGCGTCGGCAGCCTCTCAAAGGCTGCCTCCCATATGTCGCGCGGACCTGCCTCCGTATGCCTGCAGCGCAAGCGCAGCGGGTTCATGCAAGAGGCATTGATGCTGTTGACCGCCAACGAGCAATTTACGGTCCATTCCACCACCGACAAACCCGAGGGCATCGGCTTCGCCACCAGCAAGGACCTGGGACCCGACCTGTTCCTGCGCATCGCTCATGACATGGACCGTGTATGCCGGCATCGTCTCGCGAACATGCGCGGCGTCGTCAACGAGCTGGTGAGACAATTCCTCGCAGCCAGCCGAGAGGCCCTGGACGACGCCGCAAGGAACCTGGAAGCCCGGGACTACACCGCGTATCTCCGTTCGATCGATGCGGCGCTGGGCAACGCGACCAAAGCATACCGCCAGATTCGAAGCATGAACGCGGACATGCTGAAGGCCATCATCGTGTACATGGCGCTGATGCTGCCGTTCTGTTACTTCCTGCAAAAGCTGTTGCTGAACACCACGCGCCTCGAACATGAGATCATGGCTTTTCTCGGCATGTTCTTTGCCACGTACACCGGGTTCCGACTGATCCACCCGGCTTTCGCCATTGCCATGAGTCCCGAGGCGATCTTCATCGCATTTGTGCTGGGTGCCATCGGTTGTTTCGCTACGTGGATTCTGCATGGTCGGTTTTCCGCGGAAATGGATTTGCTGTTCCGCGGCGTCATCGGGTTCGGCAACGACGCCGCGGGCGCAGGCTTCGTGGGCCAAACCGCCATGCTCATCGGCGTCAACAACATGAAACGGCGCCGAACGCGAACCGTACTGACGACGGCCACGGTGGTCCTGGTGGTCTTCACCATCCTGGCCTTCTCCAGCGTGTCCCAAAGCATCAAACCCACGCTGGTGAAACGGGAAGGGGCCGCACCCTACACGGGTCTGTTCTATACATGGCCCGGCGGCGCTCCCATGGATGAGGATTCCGTACAGGTCCTGGAAACCCTCTACGGCCACCGGGCTTCGCTGCTGGTCCGGCGGGTGCACCGCCCGGAGCCCGTCCAGGCCGGGGGCGGGGTCCGCTGGCGGATCGAGAGGGCGGAGGATGCCCGGCGTTCGGCCTTTGTCTCGGCCGCACTGAGCCTGTCACCGGACGAACCCGCGTTTGTGGGGCAGAGCCCGCTCCGGCAGGGCCGCCTGTTCGACACCGACGATACGATGGCGATCATCCTGCCGGCCACCCTGGCCGAGGCCCTGCAGATCGAGCCGGAAACGGTCGGCTCCGCCGCGATCCGTTTCATGGGATTGGACCTGACGGTTGTAGGGATACTCGAGGACGACCGCTACCGCATGTTGCGCGACTTGGACCCCGATACGCCGCTTTTTCCCAAGATCCAGGCGGCGCAGGACCTCGACACGCAAGGGGACAGCGCCGGAACCAGCGGCATGGCCGTTGACCTCTCCGGCGTGGTATTCCTGCCCGACAGCCTGCTGCAACGCCTGGGCGGCCGGCCCTACTCGGTCTCGGTGCGCTTCGACGACGGGCAGGCTGCCTCGGACACCGCACTGTGGCAGGAAGTCGAACTGCTGCTGCGCGTCGCCGATCCCAAGATCGTGGTGGGGAGTACGCGTCCCTTCAAGGTCAGCAAGGAAGCCAAGCGGGCCACGGACGCCGGTGTTTACCTGGTCGGAGGCTCGTACCGCACGTCGATCGGCGGCATGGCGCGCCTGGTCATTCCCCTGCTGATTGCCGGGCTGATCCTGTTCAATACCATGCTCGGGACCGTGTACGAGCGGAAACCCGAGATCGCGATCTACAATGCCATCGGGCTCAATCCGCATCACATTTTCGTCTTCTTCCTGGCCGAGGCGCTGGTCTACGGTGTGATCGGCTCCATCGGGGGCTACCTCGTCGGCCAGATCCTGACCGTCACGGCCCAGTCGCTGAACCTGGTCCGCGGCCTGAGTGTCAACTTCTCATCGCTCATGGTCGTGTGGGCGATCCTTTTCACGATCGGACTGGTGGTGGTCTCCACGCTGTACCCGGCCTTCGTGGCCACGCGCACGGCCGTCCCGTCCGGCACCCGCCGGTGGTCGCTCCCCGACCACGACGGGGAAAGCATGCACGTGCTGTTGCCGTTCATCTATCTGCCCGACTCGGCCGCCGGCGTGATGGCGTATCTCGATGACTTCTTTGCCGAATGCTGCGAGGAATCGCTGGGCGACCTCATCGCCCGGCCGTTGGGACACGAGCGCGGCACCGACGACAAGGGACAGGCCGTGTATCGCACCCGCTACCATGCCGCCCTGGCGCCCTACGACCTGGGGGTCACGCAGACCGTCCGGATCGAGGCAAACTACAGCCCGACGCTGGAGAGCTATGAGTTGCACCTGCACATCCAGCGCGAGTCCGGACAGGACACGAGCTGGGCCGCCGTCAATCGTCCGTTGCTGGAGCGCCTGCGCCAGCTTCTGCTGCGCTGGCGCAACCTCGATCCCGCCGTGCATAGAGAGTTCAGCGAGAAAGCCCGGGAGCTGTTCTGATGTCGTTTGTCGACGACAAAGAACTCAACGAGTACCGCAGAATCATGGACGTGCCCGCGGCCCAGGAGTTCGCCGACGGGTTCGACTGGAAGACCGTCGCCGGCGCCCTGTTCCTCGGCCTGCTGGTCAATCCTGCCACGGACTACCTGGCCCTGGTGATCGGCGGCGGCGCCAACCTGGGCGGCGCCATGAAGTGGGTGCTGGTCATTCTGTTCGCGGAAATCGCCAAGCGGTCCTTCAAATCCCTGCGGACCCAGGAACTGTACACGCTGCACTACATGGCCGGCGCCGTGCTGGCCGATCCCTTCTCCGGCTACCTGTTCAAGCAGTTCGTGGCACAGTCCGAGTATATTCAGGGGTTGGGATTGGCGGCCGACCTGCCGCACTGGGCTTTTCCCAGTGCGGCCGATATTCAGGCGGCCGGGAGAACCCTGTTCTCCAAAGCATGGCTGCCGGTGATCGCCTTGACCATGTTCGGCGTCATTGTCAGCCGGGTCGATAACTACGGGCTGGGCTACATCCTGTACCGCATGGCCAGCGACGTAGAGAAGCTGCCCTTCCCCTTCGCACCCGTCGGCGCCGCGGGGATTGTGGCCTTATCAACCGACCGCGGCGCCGAGAGCACCTGGCGTTGGCGTTGCTTCGCGATCGGCGGCATGATCGGCATTACATGGGGGGTCCTGTACCTCTGTGTGCCCCTGATCACCCAGGCGATCTTGCCCAAGCGCGTGGAACTCATTCCCCTCATCTTCATCGATTTCACGCCGCAGGTAGGGGAGTGGCTGCCGGCCGTGCCTTTCAATCTCGTGCTGAATCTGGCCGCCTTCCTGGGCGGTATGATCGTTCCGTTCTGGGGGGTCATGGGCGGGCTGTTCGGACTGGTGTTCACCTGGGTCGCCAATCCCCTCCTGCAGGCGAACGGCGTGCTGTCTTCCTGGCGGCCGGAAATGGGCTTCATCGACACGACGTTTTCCAACCATATGGACTTCTATCTGTCCTTTGGCATCGGCCTGACACTGGCCGTGACCTTCAGCCAGCTCGTCATCTTCCTGACCACGACCCTGCGCAATGCCATCAGGCCCAAGGCCCGGGAACTGACCTACGCCAAGCCGATGGGACGGCGCGTGCGGGAGGCCTGGAAGATCCTCGTCACCAACAACACGGCCCGGGGTGACCTGTCGATCTTTGTCGCACTGGCCATCTATCTGGGGAGCACGTTCTCCTGGATCGGGCTCGGCGTGTTCCTGATCGGCGACGCCTATCCGTGGCAGATCATGGTGTTCTACGCGATCGTCTACACGCCGTTGATCTCGTATGCCACGGCCAAGCTGGAAGGCATCTGCGGCCAGGCTGTGAACATCCCCTATCTCAGGGAAATCACCATCTTGCTCACCGGGTACAAGGGTGTGGACATCTGGTTCGCTCCCATGCCCATCCAGAATCTCGGTAGCGAGACCAGGGGCTTCCGCATCCTCGAGTTGACCGGCACGAAGATAATCAGCCAGATCAAGACGCTGCTGGTTGCCGTCCCGATCATCGTGGTGGCATCGTTCCTGACGTCGGAACTCCTGTGGCGCATGGCGCCCATTCCGTCGTCGGCCTACCCGTATACACAGAGGATGTGGGAGTTGCAGTTGAGACAGTGGGCCATCATGATTACGGCAACCCAGGAAGGAGGCTCCCAGTTCCTGGAGGCGCTCCACTGGGACTATACGCTCTGGGGCCTGGTGTCGGGATCCTCGCTGTTCGCCGTTCTGTCTTCCGTGGGCCTCCCCATCATGCTGGTCTTCGGGGCCGTCTGGGGTCTCGCGCAAAGCAATCCGGGCGCCATCTTCTGCACCATGCTGGGCGCGTTTGTGGCCCGGTTCTATTTCAAACGGAAGTACAAGGACATGTGGCTGAAATACATGACCGCCATCATGGCCGGTTTCGGCTGCGGAATGGGTCTGACGTCCATGATTGCCATGTCCTTCAATGTCATCGTTCGGATGTTGAGTCCGACGTCCTGGTGAAGGGTGCCCGCATGAAAAACCGCATTACCGTACGATCGGTTCTGCTCGGCGCGCTGGTGGCCGGCGTCTTTGCCTGGTATGACGTGACCAAGGCCCATATCGGGCACGGAACCCTGCATTCCGCCACCCAGATCCCCGTGCTGCCCTACCTGCTCCTGATTGCCGGCGTCGCCTTGATCAATCCCCTGTTCCGGCGGCTGCGGATCCCGGTCGTGCTGGGCAGCGTGGAACTGATGATCGTCTTTGCCATGGGCGCCGTCTCGGCGGGGATCGCCAACTTCGGCATGGGCGCACAGCTCGTACCCATGGTCGCAGGGCTGTTCAACAAAGACTGGAACACGAAACAGGCGCGTTGGGATCTGCACATCGAGCCGTTCGTCAACGAGTCGTTCTTCGTCAGCGAAGCCGGCATTCGCCAAGCGGCCCGGGAGGCCCGCGACGCGGAATTGGCATGGCGTCGGGCCACCGATCAGTTGCACGCGGCCCGCATGCTCCTGCAGGCGAGGCGCGAGTATCAGCGCTTCCTGGAAACGGCTCGGCCGGCGGATGCGGCTTCTGCCCGGGCCCTGATTCTCGAAAGGAGCGTGGAACACGCAGAGGCACGCTGGGCGGATATCGCCGGCGAACGGGATCCCGGCCGCGCCGCGGACGAGCTGCCGCGGCAGGTCGTCGGCCTGGCCGATACGATGCACGCCAAAACCGAAGCGCTGCGTGCCCTGGAGGCCGAGGCGTTTGAGAAGGTCGAGATCTTTCGCAAGGGGCTGCCCGAGCCGATGCAGGCAATTCCCGGCATCCTGCCCCAGCGCGGCGAGAACTTCGTCGTCTATGTCGCCCGGCTGAAGACCATGCAACGGGGCATGCCGTTGCTGCGCGCACTGAAGGCGCTGGTGCGCAGCACGGAAGAGGGATACCTGTCTCCGTCCCGGCGTGCGGACCTTGCCGCGGCCCTGCAGAACGCGAGCGACCGGCTGGCCGCGCTTGCGGATACGGCGGAGCTGGAACAGCGCAAGAGGGCGCTGCAGGAAGAACGCCGGAAGGCGGAAGAGGGCGTCCTCGCGGCCAAGACCACACGGAACGACCTGCTCGCCCAACGACGCGAGGCCGACGCCGCAGAGCACGACCGTATCGATGCCCGGCTCGAGGAGACTGAGGACGCGCTCGCCCGGGCAACCGACGAGGCCGCGGCAGCACAGCGCGAGCTGGACCGACGGATCGGGCCGCGCCTGGAGCTGGCGGCGGCGATTCGCGATCTCGGCGAGCAGGTCGCCGTGATCCAACAGGAACTTACCGGGAACCGCGCACCGGAGCCGGGGCTCCTGGCGGGCCGGGCGAAGGCCTGCATGGACGGATGCCGTGCCCTGGGGCTCTCTTGGCGACCATTCTTCGTGGGCGATGTCCCCTGGCGCCACTGGGCAGGCCCCCTGATACGCTGGGCCCTGATCATCCTGGTCACCTACACCATGCTGATGGCCTTCAACGTGTTGATCTACCGGCAATGGGCACACGAGGAACGACTCATCTATCCGCTGGCGGAGTTGTCGCTTTTGCTGGGCTCGGCCGACACCGGCGACGGGCAGCGCCGGCCGTCCCTGTACCGGCGAGGCATGTTCTGGGCCGGGATGAGCGTATCCGTGCTGGTCATAGGGTGGAACCTCCTGGCCCAACACAACATCATTCCGGGCATCTCGCCGATCGCCCTCCGCTTCATGTGGGCGCCCTACATTCAGGACAGTATCTTCAAGGGGCTGATGCCCCACGCCTTGCACCAGATCTTCTTCACCGTGATCGGTATTGCGTTCCTGATTCCGGCGCGGATCTCCTATTCCATGTGGTTCTTCCACCTGGTCTACATCGTGCTGGGCCTCGTGCTGGTCTGGCTGGGATTTGGCGTGAACCTGCGCGATTTCGAGTCGAACGCGAGCCTCGTGTTGAACTTCCACACCGGCATCGGGGCCGGCGCGCTGATGACCTTTGCCGGGCTCATCTTATGGAAATGCCGCAAGTACTTCTCGTGCGCGGTCACGCCGGCAACCGTGGCCAACCTGGCGCCGGGTGAACGCAGGGAACTGCGCCTGGCCTCGGCCCTGTTCATCTTGTGTTCGCTGGCATTGATTCTCCTGCTGACGTTCGGGCTCGGAGCCAACATCTTCTTCTCCATCCTCTGCTACGTCGTCATGCTGCTGGTGACCATCGGAATGGTCCGGGCCGTGGCCGAAGGGGGGCTTTTCGTATTCCAGTGCTGGTTCAATCCGTTCCACCTGATCCGGAGTACCGTCGGCATGCATCGCACCTGGACGTCGGTCTCCCTGTTTGCGCCCCTGGCGATCTACTACTATGTCATCCTCTGGGACATCAAAGCATACGTCGCCCCGGCCATGGCCAACGCGCTGAAGATCCGCGACCGACTGGGCCTCCGGCGTGTCCGCTTCCACGTCGCCCTGGCGGTGAGCCTCCTGGTGGCGGCGGGGGTGGCCGTCGTCACGCACGTGGTCATCGGCTACGATAGGGGTGCCGATACAATGCAGTATTGGTTCTACCGTGTCGCGCCGCGCGATGCCCTGTTCGGATGGATCAAGGCCATGGCGGTCTCGAACCCGGTGGATACGTCCGGCAGCCGCTATTGGCTGCTGACCGGGATTCTTGCCATGAGCGCGCTCCTGTTCTTCCGCCGCAAGCACTTCTGGCTGCCGCACCCGCTGGGACTCATCGTCTGGGTCAACCCGAACATGTGGTGCTTCTGGTTCTCTTTCCTTCTGGGATGGGCCGCCAAGTCGCTGGTCAACCGGTATGGGAACCGGGACACGTATCACTTCTTCCGCGACTTTTTCGTCGGCCTGATCGTCGGCGAGCTGGTGATGTGCCTCTTCGGCGTCGACCTCAACCGCGTCTGGATGCCATGACGCGCCGCCTGGCATGGCAAGGCGTTGCCTTTCGCGTGCCGGACAACTGGGAGCTGGCGCTTCACCGAAATGCGCCCGGCGGCGCACACCACATCGAGATCGAGGATGCATGTGCCGTTCGGCTGGAGTTGGACTGGACCTTTTCGCGGAAGGAGCGTCGCACGGCCCGGTTCAGGGCCGGTCACAGGAAGCTGAGCAAGCAGTTCACGGCCCGCGCCACGTCGAAGACCCGCGTGCCGGATCTGCCGGAAGGCTGGCAGGCGACACACTACGTCTTCCGTGAGACGCTCCCGACCCGTCGCCGGGATCGACACCTGAGCGTGGTTTCACACGATCTGGTGCATGCGACCTATGCCGCACCCGACGGCTCGATCCTGGCCACCGCCACGATCCATGTCCTGCCGGACGACCCGGAGGATCCGGTCGAGCTCACGCACATCGTGACGGCCGGTTTCGAATGCCGGCACGACCCGCTGCGCTGGCAAGCCTTCGACATCGCGTTCGAACTGCCGGCACGGTTTCAGTTGGAGGGGACCTCCTTTGACATCGGGAGCAAGCTGCTGGTCTTCCGGGCCGGCCGCCGCCGCCTGTACCGGTGGTTCCTGTCGTGCGCCGACCGGTTTCTGACTCCCGAGACGAATGCGACGGAATGGGTCGTCGCGTTTCTGAACGGACAACGCCGGGTGCCGGGCATCGTGTTCCTGCCGGCGGCGGACGGCACGGTCACGTGGCGTCGCCGGCGGCCGCACGTCCTGTGTCACCGCGATGAGCTGTCGCGGTGGTGCTTCCGCTACCGCGTCACCTTTGAGCGGGACACGGAACGCAACCAGCTCCGGATTACGGTCTTCAACTACCGCGAGCCAGGCGATCTTCGCTGGTTGAGCCCGACGTGAGCCGTCGGATACGTCGGCAGTCCAAGGAAAGACGTTGTTCTTGGACGGAGACGCCTGTCTCCGTCTCTCTATGCCCGCCGGTGGTCGGCGGGACGACGTCCGTCCCCCCGTCATCAGCCAGAGGAACCGGAGCCTCCCGATTGATCGACGGCGTCTCCGATGCAGACGACCGCCGGCGCCATGGCGGGGAGGGTCGCGCTGAGCCGCAAGGCTTGGCGGTTGTAAACGGCGTTTGCACCCGTAACGCGCATCTCCGCGTCCGAACCAAGCATCGCTCGCGGGACCTCCGCCGTCACGATCCGGCTCCCCTCGTCCAGGTTGAACAGCACCAGCACCGCGCCTTCGCGGCCGGGGAGCGTATGCAGGTGGGCCGTCTCGCTCAGCCCTTCGAACCGACCCCGCACGAAGTACGGCCTCAGGCGATTGTAGATCCGCATCTGTTCCCGGTAGTCCGCAAACCGTGTCTCCGGGTCGTGCCGGGCCAGCGGGCCCGATGCCTCCACCGACGGGTCGCTCGTCTTCCCGCCGATCCCAAGATGCCGAACCGTGGACGCAGCCCACCAGAAGAATACGCAGTGTTCGTTGTCCGCCGCCATCGTAATGTGCAGGTACAGTGGAATGTTGCAGGACAACGCGTAGTAATAAAGGGCGAGGGCCTTGCCGGTTCGCAGGTCCTCGAGGCAGTTCCACATGTATTCGAAGCCCCAATTTTCGTCGTAATCCCCCCCGTCGCCGAAGCCCTGGCGGAAGTACGTCGGGGCATAGAGGCTCGTGTTCCAGGGCCACACGGGATCATGCGCCTCGATCGTCAGCCCGGGGCAGTGACGCCGGATATCCGCACAGAGCCCGTAAACGGCCCGGATGTGATCCAGCGGCGTGGTCGGCGTCCTGTGGCCGTGGGCGGGATCGTAGCACGGCCCGCGCCAGTCCATCTCGTCCACCATCATGAACCGCACCCCGTGTTTCGATATGGCCAGAATCCGGTCGCGCTTCTCGCTCCGGAACTCCTCGCCGCACAGGCACGGCTCCCAGGCCAGCGCTCCCCAGCCGAAGTCCGTTGGAGCGACCGGCTGGTCAGGGTGCTTGACCATGTAGCGGTGCGGCCAGTGGTCGCGGTAGCACCGCAGGATCGTCCGATACCCCAGGTCCAGACCGTAATCACGATGAAGCTCTTCGATGAGATCCCCCACCGGTCCCAGCCGCTTCTCATCCCACCGCGTCATCCCTTCCGCCACTTCCCAACCGGGATCGAGATACAGGAGGTCACACCCGCACGCCCGTGCCTTCTCGGCCTCCTTCCGCAGCGCGTCCCGGGTGTAGTTCTGCGCCAGCTTCTCGGCGTCGGAATGATACCAGCCCACGTCGTAAAGTTCGTTCCAGTTCACCGGCGGATCGTAGTCAACCGGGAAGCGGTGCCCATGTTCGTCCAGGAAATTGCGGTATACCCCGAACGCATTCTGCCACCCGCCGCAATACGGAACGTAGCTCGTCTCGCCGAACGTGTACGATTCGCCCGGCTCCAACCGCCGCGCACCGGAGGGTTCGCCGTACAGGCAGAAGCCGGCGCCGCCGAACCGCAGGCGCCACTCTCCGTCCGCCTCGAACGGCGCTGCAACCGACAGTTCCACCGCCCTGTTGTCGTATTTCATGATCACGAGGCCGGCCTCGTCGGTGCCCCACGCCCATGCCTCGGAGCGCAGGATCCCGTCCTCCGTCAGCGGGGGTTCGGGGCGGGTCGGATCGCGATACGCGGGATTGTGGAACGTGCCGGCCACGAGTTCCGCGACGCCGTAATCGTGCCGCGAGCCGTCCAGTTGCACGCGAAACGGGACGGCACGCAATCGCCAGCCGTCACGATTCGCCAGTCCCGCGGAGAAGCCAATGTCCAGCCGGGATAGCGAGACGGCAGCCGCACCGGCATTCCGGAGCGTCATGCGCTCCTCGATTCCCTGTTCAAGAAGGCGCAGACGTCGCTCGAGACGCAGGTCCAGTTCCGCAAAGCGGCCGCGTTCCATCAACAAGCCGCTGTCGCCCTCCCGGGTCCGATCCGATAATACTGTCCTTACCGTTTCGCCGCCGTCACGACGCCCTTCCACTACGAACGAATACGGGCGATCGGCGCAAATGAGTGCGGGGTCCCGCAAGCACACCCGGTCCCCTTCGATCTCCAAGTTCAGCATCTGCGGCTCCTCATTCCTTCGTCCTTCGTCATCCTCGCGCTTCCCGTCGCCGCCATGGCGATCGGATGGCTAGTTGATCGGATTTCTCCGGCAAGCGATGTAGGGCAGACATCGCGTATCGCATACGTGGTGGACGCTCTTGCGGCGTGCAGCCAGTCCCTGTTCCATGGCTTCGAACACCTGCTGTGCCGCGTTCGTGTCGTTCCCGTAGTACGCGCTGAAGTACCGGGCGAGCAGAGGCGTGTACCATGCGTGGTGCCTGAGGATCTGCCACGAAGCGGCATGGATCCTGTCCGTTCTCCTGCATCCGTCCTCGATCACGGGCAGAAACGCTTCCACGACCGAGGGAACACGGGATAGATTTCGCAGCGCCTGCCTGCGCGTGTCCGATCCCTCCCGGTCGTGGTTTCCCGCAACGTGGGCGCCCATCGCCGCGCACCACGCGATCCTTTCCAGTACGCCGACGGGTGTGAACAGGCGGCTGAGAGTCGCAAGGTATGCCTGCACGTCCTGCGCATGCTGGCCGAAGACGTCACGGAAATACTCCCGGGCGACGGCCTGAAGAGAAACCTTCCGGTTCCACAGGGTCCGCGCCATGACCTCCATCTGGATCCCTGTCGGAAAACAGATGCGCTGCGGTTGACAACTTATGAACCCGCTCAGACCGAGCTTGCGGAGGCTCTTCAGGTCCCTGTGTAGAACCCCGGCCGTGTGCATCTGGCCGGGATCGTACGGGGAACCGAAATACAGGTGATAATCGAAGAGGATACAGTCGCCACCGAAGAATCGCTGCCACGTTCGCAACATGTGCAGGTTCCCGTTCGCCGTCACCGGAAAGGACAGCTTGTTGCGACGGTACGGGGCGATCTTTTCCCGAAAAGGCTCCCGATCGCACAAGGCCCTCGTGAACGGCCGCGTGATCGGGGCGAACATGAAGAGGAATCGGTCCGGACGGCGCAGCCGCTGCTGAAGCGGGGCCCACAGCAGGTCGAGATAGGAATGAAACACGATGCGGGTCCGCAGCCCTCTTTCCGACAGACGCTTGTCGATCCCGTTGAGCAACTGCACGTAGAAGTCGCTGGGCCGCGCCTGGATACACCGCCGGCATTCACACTGCGTGTTCGGGCTGTCACCCAGTGCAATGTGAAGGAAATCCGCCGGGGCGCTTTGCGCATGGGCGGCGACGGAATCGGCAATCTTGTTGCGCACCGTGGGATTGGAAAGACACACATTCGTCGCCAGCGGAATGCCGATCTGAAGCTCTCGCTTGCCGTTCACCTTGGCGAGAAACCGTCTGGTCCGGCGCGCGACCGGTCTCTGGACCGGCGCCCACTCATGGCTCTCGAGCCCGAACGGCTCGCACGTCCACGCGTGGCCGAACCGGTTCATCACAAGGCCGCGCCTGCGCATGGCCGACCGGACGCGGTCGCAGACGGCATCGGCATCCGCGACCGTGAACGCCTTTCCCATTTCGTGGCGGTACCACATCTTGAAGAACATGTACGCGTTCGCAAACTGAATGAAGTAGGCGTTGAAGCCCTTCTTGGCGGCGTAGTCCACCATATTGAGCACGTGCTGCTCGGAACAGGAGCCTTCTATGCAGATACAACGGAGCTTGGTGGACGGCTCTTCCGAGACCGTGAACGTCTTGCGGAAAGGGGATCTGACCCGGGGGACCCTTTCGCCGTCTCTGCCCGGTCGTAACCACCGGCAGCCCAGTACCTCCAGATATCTGTAGGCGGCGAACAGCACGCTGCGCGGGTTGGCGCCCGCGATCACAACGTGGCCTCTTGCGGCCGCTATGAAGACCCGGTCACACAGCGGGTCCGCAGACGACCGGGCCGCGTCGGGCGCAGCCGGCGAGAAGTGTGAAGCCAATCCGATCCAGATGCCACGCTGGTCAGGCGCATAGGATCGCGACGCGGATACGCGAACGGGCGCACCCGTCATTCTCCGGAGATACCGGGAGATTTCGCTCGCCGCGAACCGGACGGGCTCGTCGCGTCCGATCCGCATCACGTTTATTGCCCGCTTGCCTGCCGTCACGTGCGCGCCACTCCCTTCAGCGGTTGGCGTCCGACAACCGGTACACGATCATCTCCGCTCCCGGTGCATCCCGGATTGTAACGGATAGACCGGCGTGCAGGTCCCGACCCGACACGCAGGCCTCTCTTCCCGACGCCTCGAACCGCACCAGGTAGGAGAATTCCGGCGCCAGGCCCCGCAGGCGCGCCGTGAAAGTCTCCGACACCGGGTGCCCCGCCTGCTCCGCGGCGAGCCGCCGGAACAGAAGCGCGCCGCCTTCATTCTCTTCGTCCAGGTGGAACTGGTACCCGATCCACGGGGCGTTGAGGGAGCAAGGCGTCAGGGGATAGAAGTCGCCGTGAAGGAACCTGCGGAACCTCTTGTAGCGACCGATCTGCAGTCGGGCCTGCTCGACATTGAACTCGCCGTCCAGCAAGGGCCAGGCCAGCGAAGGCATGCCCGCAAAGGCCGACCACGCGCCGTAGTCGTCCAGTCTCTCGGAGAAGAGCATGATCCAGCCGCCCGGCAGGAACAGGTTGGCCCCGTAGAGGCCGCACTGGTCGCTCTCGCAGTCGAACCAGCGGTCCGATTTCTGGTTCCAGTGAAATCGGGTGACCGTCTCGAGATCGATCCTGCGTCCGCCGCCGGCGCATCCGTCCATGGCCAGGTCCGGATGACGCCGCCTCATTTCGTCGAGCATGGCGTAGAACCCCGCGGTATGATGCGCCTCGTGAACGCCGCGTCGATCGTCCGCCCCTTCTTGATATTCCGGCCCGCTGTCCTGTCTGAAGCAGGTCATGCCCTCGTTTTCGATCATCCTGTCCACGCGCGATAAGAACCATTCCCTGGCTTCGGGCAGTTCCATGCGCAACGTACACCCGTGCGGCGCGTGACACATCCATCGCTGCGTCTTGCGCGGAATACAGAACTCAGGGTGTTCCTTGTAGATCGGGGCACCCGTTGCCACGGCCTCGCTCGGAAACCAAACCGCGAAATCGGCTCCGGCCGCCGCGAGCGGGTCGGAGATCGGGCGGAACCCTCGCGGAAACTTGGTCTTGCTGATTCGCCAGTCCCCGTAGTACTGGTCGGTCGGCTCGCCCTCCCAGTAGTCCGTATCGATCACAAACAGTTCCACGCCCAGATCGATCCAGGGCTCCACCAGCGGAAGGATGTCCTGTTCACTGCCGTGCCTGAGAATGCGGCCGGGGTCCTTGAAGGGAAGACACGTGTGGGTCGATACCCTCGGCTCGACCTCGCGCCCCCGGAACGGAGGCACATAGTGCCCGCGCAGAAGCCGACGGAACAGGTTGTGCCCGTGAAGCCGTTGCCCTTGCCAGACCATGGCCAGCGTCCGTACGCTCCGGATCTCCTCACCCGGACGGAGCGTGAAATGAGCGTCCCTCATCTCGGCGCAAGCCGCCAGCGTCGTCCCCTCAACATGGAATCCCGCTCGCCAGTTCCCTGACCAACCTATGCCCAGCATCAATCCTCGGGCGTCGGGCGTTTCCACGTTGAAGAACGGTAAGACATGCTCGCTGGACGTGATCTCGCCGCAAAACGACGCTCGGTCAGCCCACCATGCCAAGGTGTGGCCCGGCAGCAGCGGCCGGGAGAACGGGATAAAATCGTCACGCTTGCTGCGGCCGCCGGCCGCCCCGTGAAGGGTATAGGCGTCCTGCGGCGGACCTGAATGGTTGAGGCGCAAATCAAGCGCCAGGATGTTCTCGACGATCGGCGTGTTCTTCGACCCCGTGTTCTTGAACGTGAGCACCCAGTCCACGGCCGGAAAGCCATCGAACGTCTTGATTCGCCACGTAACGCGAAGCCCGCTTACGGGGTCGGTCCAGGTAAGGGCCTGCGTCGAGCACGCATCACCGCGTTCCACTTCTTCCCGGACCAACGGCCATTCAGGCAGGAACTGACGCGAGCTTCTACCGTCCAACACGAAGCTGAACGGCGCTTCCCCGGCCAACCAGGAATCGATCCATATGCCCCCATCCTCATCCACCTTGCCGGGCCGATCGGGCGTTTCAGACGTCCATATCTCGGCAACGACCCCCTCCGTGACCACGGGAGGAGACGCTAGGATATTCGCCGGCCGATCCCCCCCGTCGTGCACCGGGACACCAGGATCACCCGCTGCAAGGATCATCGCCTCTGTCCAACGCGCAACGGTCGCCATTTCGTCGCGCGTTGTCCGTCCGCTCTCGGCCTCGTGCGGACGTGGCGATTCAGCCGCTCCTCTCCCCCTATCTCGCTCTTGCGGTGTGTCGCTGCTACCGTTCATCATTCAGGAGTCCCCAAGAGCCGCACCGGCAGTCAGGCCGTCCGTGACCTGCTGGAAAGGACCTGTTGTCCCGCTGCCCGCGCGGCTATGCCTCCATCTGGACCACAACCGGTTCCGTTCGTGCCGGGTCCTCCCGGACTTGGACTCGCAGTGTTCCCCTATCCCCATCGTAGCGCCAGTCGTCCGGACCGGTGTCGCAGTCGTTGACCGTGACCCGGCGCGGCTCGGAAGCGAGATGGACATGCAGGCTGTAGGATCGGGTCTCCGGCATCCCCTCGTACCGGCCTCGGCGCGGCTCGATCCGTATCTCGACGCCGCTCTTCTCCTCCCGGCAGAACAGGTCCGTCAGGGCGAGGCCCTCTTCTTCGTAGGCAAAGCTCACGCCGTCATCTTCGTACAGCCTGAACGCGCTGTCGCCGAATGGGTACACGTGCAAGTCGATCGTGTCCACCGGCTTCTCCCCGACGTGGTCCATTTGCGGCCAGCAGGGAAGGATGGCCCCTCCCTTGACAAACAGGTGACCGCCGCGGTCATCCGGGATGCCGCCCACAACGCGTCTGGGTCCCTCCAGGACTTTGCCCGTCCAGAAATCAGTCCAACGCCCTCCTGGTAGATGCACTTCTTCCGAAAACGTGCTCACCAGGAGCGACTCGCCGAACAGGAACTGCTTCAGCCTGTCATCCCATGCCGGGTCGTCCGGATACGCGAGCGTCATGGCGCGGACAACCGGCAGGCCGGTGCGATGGGCCACGTGCGCCATGGAATAGATGTAGGGCAGCAGGGCGTAGCGCAAACGCAGGTAGTACCGGGCAATGGGTTTCATCCTGCTGCTAAGGAACGACGGGTGGGCCCAGTTGATGTATGAGCTGAGATTGATCCAAGGTTCGAATACCGAGAAGTGCGCCTCTGCCGCGCTCCAGAACGAAGCCGTTCCGTTGACGTTACTGTTCCCGGTGAAGCCGTTGTTCAGAAAACAGATGACTTCGTTCGCATTCCCGCCGGTATCCCCGGCATTCGTCGCCGTGAACGGAGCGATGCCGGCATATCCCGGGGCGTGCGAATGGAGGGGCCGCCGGCCGGTGTGTTCCTTGAACCCCTCGTACATCTGTTTCATCACGAGCACGGGATAGAGATTGTGCATCTCCTCGTCATTCATGCCGTTCGCCCACATGCGGTCCGGATGTTCGTTCACGGTGCAGGCCGCGTCCACGAAGAATCCTCCGACTCCCTGGTCCACGAACTTCTTGAGATGCTCGAACCAGGCCTCTTGCGGCTTGGTCAGCTTGTCCATCCTGGAGACGGAGACACTCATGTGCGGATCGTCGAATACGGCGTCGACATTCTTGTAGAACTCCTCGTATCGCGAGGGGCTGGGCCAGTGACCGGTGCGCTTGTACTCCTCGTAGAGGCTGACGTCGTAATCCATGCACAGCCACAGGTTGAGCTTGAACCCCATGTCGGCAGCGGCGCTGATGAACGTGCCGGGGTGCGTACCGTCCTGGAGCCAGTAGGGAATATGAAACCGCAGTGGATCCCAGTCCTTCTCCGTCGAGAAGTCGTAGTCCTTCGCCATCCACGACGGGTCCAGGAAGATCCAGTCGCACGGAAAGTCATCGCGGCGAAGATTGACACAGTCCTGCAACATCGAGCGGGCATCCGTGTTCTGGGTCTGTGGCCGGCCGTTGGGCGTGAAGGTCAGCCCGTAGGCCGACAACGGCAGCAAGGCAGGCTTGCCCACGATATCCGTGTACCGGTCGATCAGCGCGGCAAAGTCTCTGCCCGCGATCAGGTAGAAATCAAGCTCCCCGCCATCGGCCCAGATCCTCAGCCGATCGGGGTCCTCGCACCCGACGTCAAAGAAATTGCGCCACGTACAATTCAGAAACAGCGCCCATCCCGCACTGCTCATGAGGACCGGGACCGGCAGATAGCAGGTGCAGTTCGCCGCCCATAGCATGGTCTTGCGGCCGCGCTTCTGGATACGGTTGCGCGTTTCGTCGCCCAGGCCGAACAGGCGTTCACCCTTGGTCAGCCGGAAGCTCACGTCAAAGCCGCCGTCCGGCTTGCTCTGCGGAGCCGAAGCTCCCTTGACCAGCACGCGCCCGTCAGGATCGTACAGGGCGGGACACCCGTCCTTTCGGTCGATCGACAGAGCGTTCTGTCTGGTCCGCACCACGATGCTGCCGCCATGATCCTCCGTAGAGAAGGCGATGTCCGGCCACTCGTTGCGGACAATGCCGTAGCGGACCAGGCCGGGCTCGACGAATTTCGCGTCCCGCGCGACCCGACAACGAAACGTATGTTCTGCCACAGGCGCCACCCGTAGCAGCGTCCCGTTATCAAGTTGGATATCCACATGTTTCATTGCCGTTCTCCTCTTGGCCAACGCGCCCTCAACGGCTGACCTCGACCGGCTCGGACGACACGGATGAAAGTGTCCTTACAAAAAACTGACGCACCTCATCATTGGCCAGATCGGGTGGGTTGAAGCCGTGCTCCTGCCCTTTGAAGATCCGGAGCAGGGAATCCACTCCCGCCTGTTGCAGCGCCTCATGCAAGCGCACGCTTTCTTCAAAGCTGACGGTCGAATCGCTTTCCCCGTGCACGATCAGCGTTGGCGGACCATGCTCCATCCTGTACTGCATCGGGCTGACCAGCCGCGCCAGCTCCAGGTGCTCGCCCGGCGGTCCGCCGAGATACCGTTCGACCGCATCGTAGAGTACGGGGAAGGCCTTCATCAGGGTCGGCTCAGCCAATCGCGTCAGGTCCATTGGGGCATAGAAGACACACAGGGCCTGCACATCCGTGCTCTGTCCGGGATTGCCCCGGTCTCCTTCAAGCTCTTTCAAGCCCGGTGTCAGCGCCAGAAGGGCGCCGAGGTGCCCACCCGCCGATTGGCCCCAGATTCCCACGCGCTTGGGATCCAAACCGAACTCGCTCGCATGAGCCCGGAGCCAGCGCAGGGCTGCACGGCAATCGTACACGTTGGCAGGAGCCAACGCTTCCTCGCTTGTCCGATACGTCGGCGAGGCAACCGCGAATCCCTCATCCGCCAGGAACGGATCGATCAGGCTGCGATCGCACAGGTACCATCCGCCGCCTGTGATGCATAGGACCACGGGCAGTGCCGACTCAACTCGATCCGGGAGGTAGAGGTCCAGTGCCAGGGGCGGCCCTGAATCCTCCGTGTAGATAAGATCCTCAATCTTCCTCAACGTGCACCTCGTATGCCCTGCTCTTGTCTCTTCAACACGACCCGGCAGACGTCGTTCTGCTTCATGTCGAACCGGCGCGAAAACCGTCCGTCCTTGCCCACGGGAACCGCCTCGCACAGAAACGGTCTGCCGTCGTTGCGACCGGCCAGGTCCCGGACCTGCTCTGCGACCTCGCGCACATGCTGGACCACGTGCGGCTGGGGCAGCAGGTACAGAACCGCTGTGCCGAACGCATCGAAATCTCCCCGGACTCCGTACGTGTGCGTGCTGACGAAGTCGAGCGGAAGACCGTTCGCGCGGCAGTATTCAATCAGCTCGGGCACCCATGCATCCTCATGCGCAGATCACCTATCCTGCGCCCTGTCTGCCCCGAAAATCGATCACGAATAGGTCCGGCCGGCAGTAGACACGATGGGCGGGTCCTGCCACCCCGATTCCCGCGGACACGAACAGGTGCGTTTCGCCGATCACGAAATGCCCGTGATGGAACCGCCTGCCGTAGATCGAGGGAATGACCAGAGCGCCGATCAAGGGCAACTTGAACTGGCCGTCATGATAGTGGCCGGCGAACGCCGCCGCGGCCCCGGCCCGGCTGATCCGGTAAATATTGTCCGCCGTGTGGCTCAACACGAGCAGGGGTTCTCCTTCTTGTGCAACGGGCGGCTCCCAGCTTGTCGGTGCCCACGGGTCCTCGCATCCCGAGACCAGCACGGAATGCCCGCCGATCCCGACTCGCCGGGTCTCGTTGCCTACGAGATCCAATCCCGCTTCTTGAACCGCGTCCCGGATCGCGTCCGGGCCTGTCCAGTAGTCGTGATTTCCCAGGGTCGCAAAGGCGCCGCAGCGTCCCGAAAGGCCCTGCAGCACGTCTCTCAAAGCCGGCAGAGATGTGTTTGTTACCAGGAAATCCCCGGTCACGAAGACCAGGTCCGGCGAAGCGGCGGCGGCGCGTTCGACCACACCACGGTAGTAGTCATACGGCAGCCGTTCCGTTACGTGAAAATCGCTGATATGCACGACACGGAAATCCGGCCCGGTCCAGTCGGGAAGCCGGACGTCGTACCGCGAGACATGAAGATCGGTTGTGGTCAGGGGCCGACGAAGGGACAGGCGGGTATCCGTCGTCTCTACGGGGGGAGCGCCCTTCAGCCGTTTCCGGTGCTTCGCCGCGTACCACTCGTCAGCCGCCGTCCCGACAAGGATCAACGCCGGGAGGACGGCCCAGGCGGAGAACCCCAGATGGTACCCCGCCCGGACGGCCGCGGCCATCAGAACGATGAATGTGGCAATCGCCAGGGCGGTCTTGACGATTCCTGCCTTCAGCGGCAGGATCACCCGGCTGACTAGGAAGAAGAACAGCAGCATGGCCGCGGCGGCATAGAAAAGCACTGCCACAAGATCGAGAATCATTTCAGAGTCTGCCCCAGCGGCCGTGACAGAAAGCAGGTGCCCGGCCTGCATAGCACACGACACGATGCACGGTTGCAGCGACAACGTTACAGTGCGCCGCATGAGATGCCAACCTGAGATTCATGGAAACCGAATCGCGATACGAGTGGGAGTCACTCCTGGAGTGCGGCGGCTTGACGCCGCTTTGTTGAGACGTGCCCCCTATCCCCGACCGGGCAGGGGGTAGGGGTAACTGTTGATCTAAGGGCTGACATCGCTGCGTTGGTACGCGTACCATTCGAACCGGGTTGCCAAGATAGGGGACACAAAATGACCAAGCCGAACATCATATTGGTCTCCTGTGACCAGATGCGCATGTTTGATGTCGGGTGCTACGGAAACAACCGCATCCGGACCCCGAATATCGACAAGTTGGCCGCACAAGGCGTGCTGTTTGAAACCGCGGTCACGACGACCCCTGTGTGCACCCCTGCACGGTCCTGTTGGTTGGCGGGCCAGCATACCCGAACCTGCGCAGGCATGCTGACCAACGTGTACCAGAACCCGCCCAATCCCAGGCGCCAACGCTTGCTCGATGCCACGTTGCCCGAAATACTCAAGGCGAATGGATACCAGACCGCTACCATCGGCAAATTGC
>Ga0180432_10003449_pt1 | contig 22511 bp, 26 predicted proteins | sample SS_ome_10_FD_132414 | JGI IMG/M metagenome (GOLD analysis project Ga0180432, IMG submission 132414) | Hypersaline lake sediment archaeal communities from the Salton Sea, California, USA - SS_1_MS_2 metaG | ecosystem: Environmental > Aquatic > Non-marine Saline and Alkaline > Hypersaline >...
AGGGCCATTTATTTACCGAAAAACGTAAATCCAAATCCAAGCAAAAAAGACAAGCAAATACAAGTTGTTAAGCCATGAAGTCAGACCGGCCACATGTGAGCAAAACGCCGAAAAAGGCCCCGAAAACGGCAAAACGGCGAGCAAAAACGACGGCCGCAAAAGCGACTCCGGCGGCGTCGAAAAGAACGGCCAAGCCGAAGGCGAAAACCAAGGCAAAGAAGGCTGCTGAGGACAAGCCGAAGCGTGGCCCTGGGCGCCCTCGTATCCATCCGCCGAAGGATCCGAACGCCCCGAAGCCGAAGCGCGGGCGACCTCGCAAGCACAACTACGACGATGTCTTTGCCGCACTCGAGGACCCGCCGAAGGACCCGCTTGAGCTGGCTGGCTGGTGCCAGTACGTCGCCGCCAAAGCCCTCAAGGAGACCGTCGCCGGCCGTGGCAACCGCGAGATGAACCAGCAGATCCAGTCGCTCATCGGCGTGATCAATCGGTCGATCCCGTTCGAGCGGCTGCGGCAGGCTGAGGCTCTCATCCGCAACGCGGCCGGGGCCAAGAAGCCGGCTCAGCGCAAGGGCCAGAAGGTCGTTGTGCGCGAGGCCAAGCCAAAGAAGGGCCAACTCAGGAAGTGAGCCGCGGCAGCCTACAGGGTCTCGCCGCCGAGCGCATCTACGCCGAGAAACTCGGCGGGCGCTACGTAGATCTCGCCATTGATCTGCGCACGGACAGCGAGGACAAGGATTGTCAAAGCCTGCTCGAGGTCGGCGGGCGCTGGGACAAGGAGGCCGGCGACTGGTGCGGCGACGCCGAGACCTGTGTGGTCTGGCACCTACAGGCGGCTCAATACGACGCGGCGCGGTGGTACGCGGATTGGCTAGCCGCCCACATCACCGGCGTCAACGATCCGGCGGCCGAGGCTATCAGCGCCCTATTCTACGGCGGGCGCCGCGGTGGTAAGTCGGATCTGGGCGTGCGCGCGCTGGCCATCTTCGCCGTTGCTGTGCAAGGGAGTCTGTGCTGGGCGATCAGCCCGACCCAAGAAGAGACCGACGAGCTCAAGCAGGTGCTCGACTCCACCCTGCCGCTGTCCTGGTATCAGTACAGCGAGAGCTCGGCGACCTACACGCTATGGAACGGCACGCGCATTCGGCTGATGTCTGGGTTCAAGCCGGCCAGTCTGAAGCGCGGCCGTGTCGATTTCTGGCTCATGAATGAGGGCCAAAGGTTCAACCGCGCCGCCTACCCAATCCTTGCTGCACCGCTCGCCGATGAGGGCGGCCTCGGGATCGTGACCGCCAACCCCCCAGACGAGCCGAAGGGCCGATGGGTGATGGACGTCCACGAGAAGGGCGACGTCGCCGGATGGCGCCTGTTCGAGTTCGACAACCGGAAGAACCGACACACCGACTGGACGCTGCTCGAGCAGCTCAGGGATAACCCGGCCGTCTCCGCCGAAGAGTTCGAGCGCGAGATTATGGGTAAGTTCATCCCGATCGGTGATGTGGTCTTCCATGCCTGGAACGCCCGCGAGAACGTCCGCCCGGAGCCAGATCTCGGCCGCACCACGCCGGACTTCTGCAAGAAGCACCTCGGCCGAGCCTTCGAGCGGATCGCGGTCTGCGACTTTCAGATCCTGCCGCACATGGTCGCCACGATCTGGGAGACCTACCGCGGGCCAGACGGGACGGACCTGCTCTGGTGCGTCGATTGCGTCCTAGTCGAGAAGGGCGACGAGGACGACTTAATCGACGGCCTCGAAGCGCTTGGTCTGGATCCGGCGACGACGGCGGTCATCGGCGACGCGTCCGGTGAGTTCCAAGAGGGGAAGCGGACCCCGGGCCGTGGCAGCTTCGACCACTTTCGCAAGCGCGGATGGTCGCATCTCTACTACCCGGACGCGAAGACGAAGAAGAACCCCGATATCATCGCGACCGTGCGCGTCGCCAACGGACTGATGCGTAACGCCGCCGGAGTCCGCCGCCTGTTCGTCTCCCCTGATAACCACTACGTAATCGGCGCCTGCAGCAAATGGGCGATGCACAACGGCATGCCAAAGAAGAAAAGCCCGTACGCGCATATCGGCGACACTATTCGGTATTTCGTCTGGCGGTTCTTCCCGCGTCGTGCAGCTCGCAAGCGGTTCGAGTACAACAAGGTCGAGCGCAAGCGGAGCAAGCGTGAGCGCGATCTCGATTTGATCTGATTTGACGGATCTGGCCAGCGTGCTGTGGTGGCCATGTGTTCCGCACGTACCGCCGAGGGTTGCCGCCACGTAATGGGCTAGCTGCCACAGAGCCGCGCCCGCTTCCGGCCTCGATGCCGCGTCGCCGGCAGGCAAGCCGCGTCGCAGAGATTGATCGCTACTCGGGTCACAGTGGCGTGGCCCTCGCTGTGAGCGGGCTACTCGCCTCGTATCGCCTCGCTGATCAGGGCTACCCCGCTGATATGTGCGACATCTTCGAGGATCGAGTCGGGGCTGATGCGCATCTTCGGTCGCTCTACGAGAGACGCGTCGATGCAGTCGCTTGCTCCCCTTGGACAATCTCCGAGGGCGGTGACAGCGACGCGGACCGTGACGCAGCGAAGATGCTTGAAGACGCACTTCGCCGAGTCCCCAACTGGCTTGAGACGCTCGAACACCAACTCGCGAGCAACTTTTTCGGCTACTCGGGCTCCGAGGCCATATGGCAGCGCCGCGACGGCGTTGCCGCGCCGGTCTGGTTCGAGAACGTCCCACACCGTCGCTTCCGCTTCGGAGACGACGACGCCCCGCGCCTTCTGACCGCGACCGACAACGTCGACGGCGTCGAACTGGCGCCGGGCAAGTGGTGGTTCTCTGGGCGCGCAGGGCGGATCATGGCGGCGTCCGGCTTGTTCCGCACCGCGATGTGGTGGAGCCATTTCAAGACCCTTAGCATGAGGGACTGGCTCGTATTCGCTGGCCGCTTCGGGATCCCGTACGTGGCCGGCAAGTACTCTAGCGACGGGACGACGCCGCCAGAGGAGCGAGCAAAGCTCGAGCAGGCTGTCGCCGAGATTGGCAGCGACGGCTACGCGGTGTTCTCCGACGCCTGTGAGATCGCGATCCATGAAGCGAAGGCCGTCGGCGAGCAGCAGGTCCACGGCCTTCTAGTCAACGTCTGCGACAACCAGAACTCGAAGCTGATCGCAGGCGCCACACTGACGTCAGAGTCCGGCGGCACGGGTTCGTGGGCGCTGGGCAAGGTCCATCAGGGCGCGTGGTTCCAGCTGCTGAACGGTGACGCGATGCGGCTGGCGAAGAGCTTCGAGGCTGCTATCGGCGCGCCGTTCGTCGCCTACAACGGGCTGAGCGCGCGCCCGCCGCGCCTAAAGATCCACCTCTCGCTCGACATCGGCGTAGCCGACCGCATCGATATCGCCGACAAGGTCGTGAACAAGCTCGGGATGCCTGTTTCGCAGAGCCAAATCCGCGAGATGACGCAGCTCCGCGCGCCAAGTGGCGACGATGACTCGCTCGCAGGTCCGGCGCCAGAGCCGCAAGAAGACTCCGGAGGCGAAGATGAAACCGACTGATATCCCTACAACGCTGGCGTGTGTCGGCGAGATCGTTGGCTTGTCCGTCGGCGGCAACAAGCTCAGCAAGACTGAGCGCAGGGAGCTCCTGCGCTCGCTAAGGCAGGGTGAGATCGTCGAGCTCGACGTCGAGGCGCTAGTGTTCCACCAGCACTCGTCTCCGCTGCCGCTACCGATTGCTGAGGCCAAGAAAGCCAACGCCAACTTCCTGCGCTTCCGAGACGCAGACCTCGCCGCCCTTGCCAAGTCGTTCAAAGGGAAGCTGTTCCTCAAGGACCACAGCAGATCGTTCGACGACGTTGGCGGGAAGATCACCGCGAGCGAACTCGTCGAGAACGACGGCCGCTACTCGTTTCGGCAGACCATTCACCTTATTCGGCCATGGGCTGCAGAGGCCGCGCTAGATGGCACCCTCGAGACCTTCTCCATAGGGTGGGCCCCAAAGAAGCGTAGCCACCGCGCAATACGTGGGTCGCTGTTGTGCTCAGTGTGCAATGGCCCGTGGCTATCCCGCGATTGCCCGCACATGCCAGGCGACGAGGTCCAACTTGACGAATCGGGCCAGCGTGCTGTCGTGGAGCTCATATGCACGAGCGTCAAAGGCGCAGAGACCTCGGCGGTCCCGTTCCCAGCTGTAGATGGGACGCGAATCGATGAAGTCCGCGCGGCTTTGGCAGCAGTGAAGGCTGAAAACGCAAGCAAGGACAAAGACGAGATGAAGACGAGCGACATCGCCAAGAAGTTAGGTCTCGGAGAGGACGCCGACGAGGCCGCCGTCCTTGCCGAAGTGAAACGCCTCGCGGCAGCGAGTAAGGGCCAGGAAGCCCTGAGCACCGAGCTCGAAGCCGCACGCATCGCCTGCGAGTCCGCAAAGACCGCGCTCGCCGAGGTGACCGCGCAGCGCGCCGCTGAGCAGAAGGCTCGCGTTGACGCCGAAGTGGCGGCCCTGAAAGAAGGCGCACTGTCTAGCGGACTCTGGGAGCCTGGCAGCCGCAAGGAGGTCCTGTTCGACAAGCTCGCAACTCAGTCCGTCGAGAGCGCACGCGAGTTCGTCGAGTCGCTCGAGCCGACGATTCCTGTCGGCGCACCGCCGCAGTCCGTAGGGACGGCACCGCCGAAGCCGGCGGCAGGGTCCACCGACGCTTTGCTGCAGTCCGAATACGGCTGCGACGCGCTGCAACTCGCCGCCGCAAAGGCGCAGTTCAAGCAGCTCGGAATCACTGACGAAATGTTCGCCGCCCACGGCCAACACAACTACGACGAGTAGTAGGAGGCGCAGATGACCGCTCTCGCAGCAGATCGCAACACGCGAAACAAACACACAGGGCGGAGCATCAGCCTTCTGGTTGCCGCTTCGACCACGATTTACAAGGGCGCTATCGTTTGCGTCAACACAACCGGCTACGCAGTAGCCGGGGCCAAGACGGCCGGCTACAAGGTCGTCGGTGTCGCTGAGGAGCAGGTCGATAACTCGGCGGGCTCCGACGGCGATCTGAGCGTGCGCGTCCGCAAGGGCGTGTTCGCGTTCAAGAACGACACCGATGCCGTGGCGCAGTCGCATATCGGGCGCCCGTGCTATGTCGTGGACGACCAGACTGTCGCCGACGAGGCCGAGGGTAGCTCGGTAGTCGCCGGTCTCGTCGAGGGCATCGACGCCAACGATGAAATCTGGGTCTCCGTGATCGACGAGGCCATGGCCGCGTTGGCAGTCGCGAACTGCAACGCCGCTGTCGAGACCGTCACAAGCGGCGCGCTATCGCTGTACACCAAGACGAGCTTCATTTCGTGCACCGGCACGCAGGCCTATACCCTCGCGGCTGGCCTGTACCAGGGCCAAGAGAAGATCATCAAGTGCTCGGTAGCGGCCTCGACTCCGGTAGGCACACTGACCCCGTCCACGTACGCCGACGGCACCACGATCGTCTTCAACTACGTTGGCCAGACTGCACACCTGATCTGGGACGACACCAGCGGTTGGACCCGCGTCGATGCGCTGTATGGCGACCCGCGCGCCGCTGGCGCACCGGCAACGGTAACGACCGGCGCGATCCCTGTCACGAACCTGGTCAGTTACGTCTCGGTCACCGGCACCGTAGCCTACACACTAGCCGATGGTCTCCATCAGGGGCAGCACAAGTACCTCTGGTGCACCGTCGCTGCGAGCACACCGGATGGCACCGTCACACCGGCCACATTCGCCGACGGCACCAGCATCACGCTGGACGCAGTTGACGAGTGGGTTCACCTCGTCTGGGACGACGCCAGCGGTTGGTATCTCGCACAGCCAGAGACGGGCGCAACAATCAACGCCTAACCGCGGTGATCTCAAGGAGCACATGACATGGGCAAACGACTCGTAGACAACGCCAAGATCGCCGCCGCCCAGATCGGGTTCCAGACGGTTTTCAACGGCGCGCTGAAGTGGGCTGAAGAGCCGATCATGCAGCTCTCGATGCCGGTGACGAGTACCGGTAGCGAAGAGCAGTACAAGTGGCTCGGCTCCGTTCCTGGGATGGAGCGCTGGCTCGACGATCGCAAGATGTCGAACCTGCGGGCCGAGAGCTTCACGCTCGAGAATCTCGATTGGTCAAACGGCCTCCGCGTCGACAAGAACGATATCCTTGACGACAAGCTCGGGATGGTCGAGCCGAGGATCCGCGAACTGGCCAACGTCGCCAGCAAGCATCCCGGCAAAATGCTCGCCGACCTACTGGTCAATGGCTTCGACGGTACCGTCGTTGATTGGTCCGATGGCAAGTCGTACGACGGCAAATACTTCTTTGCCGCTGACCACGTCGAGGGGGACGCTACCGGCCTCGACAATGTCGGCACCCCGGCGCTTGCGTACGACGATTACCAGGCTGCCAGGATCGAGATGATGTCCCTCACAGACGAGAGCGGCGACTACCCGCTCGACATCAATCCCAACCTCCTCGTCGTCGGTCCGAGCAATGAGCGCACGGCGCTTGAGATCGTCAAGGCAGGTCTTCGCAACCCGGCATCGGACGCGGCCTCGATCGATAACGTCTACAAGGGCAGCGCCGACGTTATCGTCTCTCAGCGCCTCGTCGGCACCTATGCCAACTACTGGTTTCTTGCTGATGTCAGCAAGGCGATCAAGCCGCTCATCTTCCAGACGCGCGAACGCCCGACCTTCACCACGGATGAGTCGGATATGTTCAAGCGCAAAGAGATGCACTATGGCGTGGACGGTCGATACGCGGCCGGTTACGGCATGTGGCAACTGGCCTGGGGCTCCGACGGAACGACCTAGGCGTGAAACACCTCGGAGCAGATACGCGAGCCCTGCGAGTCGCAAAGGGCAAGCGCCTCAGACTCGGCCGGACCTTCGGCCGCGCAGGGATCACGTTCGGCGACGTGCCGAAGGTAATCCTACGTGACGAGGTCGGTGACCGCGTCTGCGAGATTCTGCTCAATGAGCGCGAGCTCGTCGTCGAAGAGCTCGCGCACGACCCAACCCAACCTGCTGCGGCGCCCGAGCCTCGCACCCCCCCCGTAGGGCTTGAGGCGCCGCGCAGGACTTCTCTCCCTGATGATACGCCGGCCAAGCCGGCACCTGCGAAAGCGAAGCGTCGGCGCAAGGCCTCCAAGCGGGGAGCCTAGCGGTGGCGTATTGCACGCAGACGGACGTCGAGCACGCCGCTGGCGGGGCCACAAAGCTCCTACAGCTGGCCGACTTCGACGCCGATGGCGTTGTCGATACTGCGGTGTTGACCGCCGCCATCGATGAAGCCGAGGAGTGGATCAATAGCTACTGCGCCAAGCGGTATGCAGTACCTTTCGATACGCCCCCCGACATCATTGTGCGCGAGTGCGCGCGGGAAGCCGTCTACCGGATCAAGGACTCACGTCTAGCCGCGACTCAGCGCGACCACGACACTCACGACAAGCGCGAGGACTGGCTCGAAGGGATCAGCTACGGCCGCATCTCATTGGGAGTCGATCCTCCGCCGACGAAGGCGTCAACCGTGGCGCCGACGGTGGAATCCGATCGCACGTCGGTCACCGGCGCTCTCAACCGCGAAGACCTCGAGGGGTTCTGGTAGTGGACGCGCAGCTCAATATCGATCTTGACGACCTCGTCAAGGCCGAGGGCGTGATCAAACGGCGCGCGCGCAACCTCAAGAAGCCGTTCTCGCGCCTCTCGTTGCCGATGAAATCGGATCAGAAGGCGAACTTCGCGCGACGTGAAGGCCCGGAAGGTAAGTGGCCGCCATTGGCTGCGGAGACGCGCGGGCGCAAAGGGCACAAGAAGCGCCGGGGCCAAACGGCAGGCCGCACAAAGACCGGCAGGCGTCGCAAGCGCGCCGCCACCCTCGGACTACTGAAACAGGCCTTCGTGATCCAGTTCGGAAAGCAGCACCTGATCGCCAGGAGTACTGCTCGTTTTGCCAACGGCACGACGGCTGAGATCCACCAGGATGGTGGCGTAGCCGGGCACGGCGCACAGATCCCTGCTCGTACGCACCTGTGGATGTCAGCGCAGTTCATCGAGCGCGCGCTGAAAGAGATCCGTAACTACATCGTGGAGAAGGCCTGATGTCGTCGCTCTTCGAACAGCTCGAGGACGCGGTGATCACGGCCCTCACCCCTTTGCTGCTCTCAGCTCTCGGTGGCGGAGCCTCTGGGTACCTCGAGGCCGTGCGCCCGTATCAAGGGGATCTGAGCCCACAAGCCGACGATGAGGACCTGAATCGCGTACTCGGCGGCGCATCGCCGGCAGTACTCGTCGCGATCGGCGACGACGGCAGCTATGGCGATGTGACCCTCAGCCGCTCGATGTGCGATCTCAAGACGACGCTCGAAGTGCTGATTGTCTCAGCCAACCTCCGCTCCCCGGAGGCAAAGGCGCGCGGCGACGTCTCGGATGGCACCGGCGACGACCCGGGCATCTACGAGATCATGGAAGACGTCAGGGGCCTACTCTTCGGCGTCGAGATGGGCGTCGATGGCGTCGGCTTCCTGATCCCGTCGGCGTCCACAGCGATCCAGCGCGGCGGCGAAAAGGCGATTTGGCGCATCTCGTTCGACGTCGACATGGACGCCAAGAAGGCCGCGTACTCCGGCGACTACCACACCAGTATCCGTCAGAGCGTGAACAACGCCGACGACGATACTGCAGACCCGATCGCCCAGGGCGACATCGACCTCTAGGACTCACTATGGCAACAAAAAAAACGATCTGGGTAGTCTGGGGCAACGAAGGCGTGCCGTGCCCGAAGCTGCGGACACGGCGCGTTGTCGATCGCCGCACCGGCGTCGATCGCACCATGATCTACGGCGAACCGGTCGAGGTCCCCTACAAGCGCTACTACCGCCGCCGTATTGCCAAGGGCGATTTGAAGCACGTCGAGGCGCCGACCGCGAAGCCGCTCAAAGCCAAACGCACAACCGCCCCCGCGGTGCTGGAGGACTAGCCGATGACGATCTCACACTCCATCCCGACCACGACTCGCCGGCCCGCGAGGTTCTACGAGTTCAACGTTGCGAGCTCGCAGCGCGGCCTCGTGCCGATCGATCGCAACCTCGCGCTTGTCGGAGTCTTCGACAGCTCTGGCAGTGCAACCGCGGCGACGATCTACTCGGTCAGTGAGGAGTCGCAGGCGGACTCACTCTTCGGCGTCGGTTCCGAACTGGCGCTCATGTGTCGCTGGGCGTTGAAGGGGTTCAGGGCTTACGGAAAGTCGGCCAACTTGTACGCGATCGGGATCGCCGACCCCGCCGGAACGGCCAAGACCGAGACCCTAACCGTCACGGTCACGACCGCCACGGCTGGCGACGTCGTACTCGAGATCGCTGGTCGTACTATCCGTGCAGGCGTCAGCGCTGGCGACGCGAACTCAGACATCGCCGAAGCCATCGAGTCCGCCATCGACGAGAAGGTCGCAGAGCTGCCCGTTACCGCCGGTGTCGCTTCAAACGTCGTCACCTGCACCGCAGTCCACACAGGGGTGGTCGGCAACGACGTCACCTATCGCGTTGTGTCTCAGCCGGACGGGGTTACCGTTACGCCCGCCGTTGGTGTGGCCGGTGTTGGCGCCGCAAGCATCGAGGCCAGCCTTGACCTGCTGATCGATCGCAACTACCACGTAATCGCGATCGGCAATCACACCACAGTCGACACGGCCTTCCTGGCTACCCATCTGGATGAGATGTGGGCGGCCGGCGAGAAAAAGTGGAGGCACGCGGTCCTGGCGGAGACCGGGTCTCTCGCCACCGCGCAGCTGCTGGCCGACGACGTGAACACGGACTACCGCATCTCAGTAATCAGCGCCGAGGGGTTCAAAAACGTAGACAGCGAGATCGCCGCCTACTGCGCAGCGATGCTCGCCGCCGAGGTGGACCCGGCGCAGCCGTTCAATCACCAGGAACTCCGCGACCTCTACATGCCGTTGGAGTCGGATGTTCCGACGAACGCCGAGATCGAGACCGGTATCGCCGGTGGCCTTACCATGCTCACGGTCAACGACTTCAAGACGCGGGCGAAGATGGTTCGCTTCGTGACAACCAAGACGATCCACGCCGCCGTCGCGTTCTGGACGATGCAGGACGTCACGATCCCTCGGAGCATGGCCTACGTGGCCGAGCAGGTAGACATCGCGCTGGCCGTCTTTTCGAACGTCAAACAGTCGGCCCGCAATATCAGCGCCGTGCGGACAAAGGTACTCACGACGCTGAAAGCGATCGAGGACGCGGAGATCGTGCAGAACGTCGATGACCACGTCGACGAACTGGTCGCCGAGACCGACGACAGCGTGGCTACGCGACTAAACGTCGCCATCCCGGCAAGCGTCGTCTCGCCGCTGAATCAGATCATCGGCGCAGTGAATCTCATCGTCGAGTAAGGAGATCCCATGGCACGCGACTACATTGATATCGTCTACGTCGAGGCCAACGGCCAAGAACTCGACGACGTGACATCGCTCGAAGTGGGCGACACGCGGCCTAACGCCGAGGCGCTCCACACCATGAATCGACGTCGCAAGGCGCTCGGTTACAAGAAGGGCAACCGCGCAATCGAAGTGAACATCGAAACGCGCATCCGTAACCCGCGCGAGTTCGATTGGCACGCTCTCTATCGCGCCGGGACGCTGTTCCCGGTCGCCTATGAGGAATCGGCCAGCGGCACGAAGTGGGTTCTCCAGGACTTACTGATCACCGAGATCACGCCATCGCACAACAGCGACGGCGAGTCGATGGAGCGCATCCGCTGCCTTGCACTGGATCACTACCCGGAGGCGTAGAGTGAAGGATCTCGAAGCACAGGCACTCTCGAAGCTCGCAGCTATGCGCGCCGGGAAGCGCCACCTGAAGCCAGGGGCGTTGCCTGTTGACGGTACGCCGTTTCTCTGGCGCGTGCTCACGAGAGGCGAGAAACAAGAGTGCGAAGCGGCAGCTGTTGCGCGATTCGCAGAGATGGGGATACCTGTCGAGCTTCGCGGTCATCAAGCCTTCGAGGATGAGCTGACAACACAGGTGCTGTGGCTCGCGATGCGCGATGCGGATAAGCCGGAGAGGCCGTTTGCGACGGACGCGAAAGAGGTTCGAGATCTGCTCACCGCAGACGAGTTAGACGTTCTCTGGACGAAGTACGCCGACTTCGAGGAAGAGGTCAACCCAGACGAGCTCACGATAGACCCGGAGCTCAGTGCCGAGATCGATCGTGCGCTAAAAAAAAAGGACGCGAGAGTTTTGATTTCTTTCGGGTCACGTTCGCTAGCGAACTATTTGCTTGCTACGGACAACCCGCTTTCGAGCTCACCGATGCCCAGATCCGAATTTGGCGAGGACTCAAGCACGGAGCCGCAGAGCTAGCCGGCAGCGGAAGCGACGACGGTATAGCGCGGTTCAAGCTCGTGCCCAGAAAGTCAGGTCTAAGTGCCGCGCGGGAAACGTAACGTCGAAGTAGGGGTCACTTCCAAGTCCCGCGACCTGGACAAGGACCTACGGAAGAACCGGAAGCGGTTCCAGGCCTTCGGCAAGAAGGCGCGCCGGGATCTTGCTCGCAGCTTCAGTGGCGTTCGCAGAGATCTTGTCGGTGCGATCGGGGTAGGCCTCGGATCCGCCGGTGTTGTCTCGGCCGTTCGCGGGCTGAACGAGTTCGAGACTCGAATGACGCGACTCGGGATTCAGGCCGGCAAGTCCAGACAGGTAATGGACGGTTTCCGCAAGACCATAGATAGGCTGAGCCTATCGTCTGGGATTTCGCGAGACGATCTCCTCGGAGTGTCAGCTCAGTTCGTCTCGATGACAGGTGACTTCGCGACTGCAGAGCGAGCCCTCGACGTGTTCGCGCGAACAGCGGCGGCCTCCGGTGCTAGCACTGAGGATCTGGCCGGCGTCGCCGCATCGCTAAAGACGGTGTTCGATGTGGACGCCGACGACTTCGAGAAGGCGTTCTCGATCCTACTAGCGTCTGGTAAGAGAGGCTCTGTCGAGCTTCGGCAGATGGCGTCTCTGCTGGGTCCGATCGCTGCCGGTTATGCTGAGTTCGGCAAGACTGGCGTTAGCGCATTGGCGGATATGTCAGCGGCCTTCCAGGTGATACAGGCGCGCTTTGGCTTCAAACCAGACCAGGCGGCGACAGCCTTCGAGGGACTGTTCTCAGCGATCACGAAGAACGCAAAGAAGTTCAAGGGAGTGAAGATCTTCGAGAGAGGACAGGATGGTCGCAAAACGCTGCGGCCGTTTGCTGACATAGTTGACGACATCTCGAACTCGCGGCTAGCGAAGGACCCGACGGCGATACAGAAAGCATTCGGTCGCGTCGAGGCGTATCGCACATTCAAGGTTCTCGCGAGGAATAGAGATGAGTGGCGCAATATCGAGGCCGCGACCAGGGACGCGAACGACGTCTCCGAGGACTATGCCAAGTTTCAGCAGTCGGCGGCTGGCAAGACCTCGAAGGCATGGGCGGAGGTTAAGGTTGCTCTAGCTGCTGTGTTCAACGCGGAGCTCCTGAACGTTTTCGCTACCGGGCTGAAGGTTATCGGCGGGGTTGTCAAGGATATCGTTGACGCACTGAAGGCCGCCGAGGATCTGATCGACAGAAGCCAGAGCCGACGGATACGGCGGCGACAAGACACCGGCGGGTTCCTTGGGGCTGCCACGTCGCTTGGGGCGCGATCTGGGAGCGGCGGTGGATTAGCGGCGCAGGTCGAAGCCGGGGTCTTCACGGATGTGCAGCGCCGAGAAGCGGATCTTGTACTACGAGAGGGGCGCAGGCTTGGCGTGATACGGCGAGACGCCAGTATCGACCCGAAGAAACTTGACGAGATATCGCAGATATCGAGGCGGGGCCAGTCCGATCGAGGCGGGGCCAGTCCACGTAGTATCGCGCGGGCTATCAATGCTGCGCAGCGGATCAAGGGCTACCCGGAGAGCAAGGTCGAGAGCCGGGTCGTAGTGGAACTAGACGACGATCTGCGGATCAAAAAGAAAGAGCGTCGTGAGCGCACGAACTGGGTAGAACGCTAATGGACGAGTGGGCACATCTTCTATTCGAAGCCAGCTACGGCGGGATGAAGCTCGACGTTGTCGGCGTCGAGGACAATGTGAGCCGTGATGTCGTGGTTACCACTTACCCGAGGCGGGACGGCGGACACGTCGACGACCAAGGAGCGGTGCCAAGAGATTGCCGGATCGTCGTCGTGTTCTTTCCATACGAAAACGAGACGACTGGGTCACACATTCAGCGGATGGCGGCGTTCAAGGCGTTGCTCCACGATGGCAAGTCTCATCCGTTCGTGCACCCACTGACGGGGACCTTCGAGGCCAGGCCAAGCGACATCCGACTCAGTGCCGACGCACAGGAGCGCAACTGGATCACGATGAGTGTGACGTTCCTCGAAGCCAGCGAAGAGCCGGCCGTGTTCGAACTCGGCCCGGGCTCACCGGTGCGTGCCGGTGTCGAGGAGGTGCTCGCGGCAGGCGTGGACCTCAAGAGCGCGCTGGACGATCTCGGCGAGACGTCCACGATCGCCGACGACGCCGACGCACTTGCCGAGTCATGGGAGGAGCGCGCGGACACGATCAGCGCCCGCGAGATCAACCTTGAGCTCAACGATCTGGCCAACGACATCGCCGACGCCACTGACGAGCTAGAGCTTGCCAGCGACGTCGCGAACTACCCCACAATCCAGGCATTCGATCGCCTGCGGAACAACCTGCGCAATCTCGCCGACACGGTCATCTCCAGGTCGCCGCAACTCATCAGCCACGGCGTTACGCGGACGATGCCCTTGATGGCAATCGTGTCAGAGCTCTACGGTGACGACGACGCAGACACGCGGTACCAGCAGATCCTCGAGCTCAACGACATCCGCGATCCACTACGCGTCGAGGCCGGGACGACGCTGACCGTACAGGCGCCCGGGAGCTCTGATGGCTCATGATGTAGACGTCCGCATCGGCTCGAAGCTCGTCCGCCGCTGGACTGAGTACGAGGTCGAGAGCGACATGTTGAACCCCGCCGACTCGTTCTCACTCGGGCTGGCGCCGGTTGACTCGGAGCTATACGAGCTCTGCGCCCCTGATACCGCGGTGCAGGTGCTCATCGACGGCGCCCCGGTGCTGCGCGGGCTCATCGGCGAGCGCTCGACTGGCGGCGACAGGTCATCCGGCGACGTGATCAGGATCTCCGGGATGGATCTCGGTGGACGGCTCCTCGAAGAATCGATGGACCTGATCTCGTTCAAGGACCTCACCATCGGCGCTCTCGTGGCGCAGGCCGCGGCCCCATGGTTTACGACGGTCACCTTCTCCAACGCCCGCAACCGCGACCTAGTGCGGGGCCGGCGCTCAGGGAAGGCGAGGGCGGCATCGGAGCCGGCCGGTCTTGTGGCCAGGAAGGGCGCCCCCAAGAAGGTCTCGCCCGGGGAGACTCGCTGGGAGACGATGGTTGAGTTCCTCGAGGGCTCGGAGATCCTGATCTGGTCGTCCGGCGACGGCAAAGAGATCGTGATTGGGCGGCCGAACTACCAGCAGGAGCCACAGTATCGATTCTTCGTGGCCGCCGCTGGATCGACGCGGACGCGAGAGGTCAACGTCGTCCGCTGGGAGGAGCGCGATTCCGTCGACGAGCGGTACTCACAGGTCACCGTGGTCGGTGCAGGCAAGGGCGACTCGTACAACTACGGCCAGCGGCTGATCAAGAATCAAGGCCACGCGCTCAACGGCAGCGGTACCAGTGGCATCGGCTCGGACTTCACGCACCGCAAGATCCTCATAATCGGCGACGACAATGTGCGCTCGCCGGCGGACGCAAAACAGCGCGCTGAACTCGAGATGGCCTCCAGAGACGCCAAGCGCCACGTGGTCACCCTGACGCTTCGTGGCCATGGTCAGCCCTACCAGCGCGGGCAGGCGCCGACGCTGTACGCATTCGATACCGTGTGCCACTACGAGAACGAGGTCACTGGGGCAAAAGGCCGTTACCTGATCACTCGCGTCCGTTTCCGCGAGGATCGCGTGAGCGGCCAGACCACCGAGATCGAGATGGTCCCGACCGGGACGAGGCTATCGCTATGAGCTCGAGATGGACGCCACAGAAGCACCGAGCTCTACGCGGGCGCGTCGCGACCAAGATCAGCAACCTTGTGCGCCGCGTGGCTATCGCGCTCACCGAGGGCGGCCTCTGGCAGGCTGACGGCTACGAGGACGAGGCCAGGGCGGACGGCGTCGAGGTCTTCCAAGGCATCGGGTACGCGAGCCGCCCCTCCGCTACCTCGGTCTCAGACGGCAGCGCAGAGGCTATCCTGCTGCACGTCGGCGGGAAGAGCGGGCACCCGGTGATCGTGGCCACCCGGGATGAGTCAATCCGTGTCGAGCTCGACGAGGACGAGACGGCCATGTTCAACAGCCAGGCGATCGTCAAGATCAAGTCGGACGGGACGATCGAGGCGAGCAGCATCGGCGGATCTCCGGTGGCGCTGGCTACGAAGGCGGACCTAGATGCGCTTGAGGCATGGGCCACGGCTCACACTCACGCGGATCCAGCGACCGGGTACACGTCCACGCCGGCAAACATCGGCGGTCCAGACCCAGCGCCGAGCGCGAGCGGCACCTCAGTCCTGAAAGGCGAGTGATATGGCAGGCCGTGACCGCAAGATCGACCCCACCACGAAGGACTACGTCTCCGACGAAGCCGGCGGCTACGAGACCGTCACGGACGCCAGGACGGCGATTTACCTCGCGATCCAGGGCGAGCGCGGGCGCTGGTGGGGCAACCCGACTGCTGGCTCGCGCCTCTGGGAGCTAGCCGGCGGGAAGAGCCTCGACCGGATCACGAGCGTCGAAATCGCCGACGCGCTGCGGCAGGCACTGCAGGGACTCGTCGACGCCGAGCGGATCACGGAGCCAGAGATCGTGACCGAGCGGGACGGTAACCGCGTGCTCTTCGAGGTCGTTACGGTGGACCGCAGCAACGGCGAGTCTATTGCGGTCTCAGAGCTGATCAGTGCCGGCCCGTGACCAGCTTGCTAGCGTGGCCTAGATGGCCCTTTCGCTCCCCAGCCTAGAGACGTTCCACGCCGACCTGCTCGCGTCCTACCGCGGGCGCTTCCCGGACGACGACATCTCGATCGGGTCCGATACGTGGAAGCGCTTGCGCACACTGGCCGGCGGGTTGCTCGGTATCTGTCATCAGGTCTCGATCGCCGAGAACGATGTCTTCCCGGACACGGCGACCGGCACGATCCTTGACCGCCACGCCACGATCCACGGGATCACGCGACGAGCGGCGACGCCAGCACGCAAGAGCGACGCGCTACGGGTCTACGGCACGGCGGCCTCGACTGTCTCTGTCGGCGACGAACTCACCAGCAACGCTGGGCTGACCTACCAGATCAACGAAAACGACACGGTGCCCGCTGCTGGTTACGTCGACGTCGATGTGGTCGCAGTGGACGTCGGCTCCCAGACTCAGATCCAGGCCGGGGAGACCCTAACCTTCACATCGGCGCCGGCCGGCATCGAAGACGAGGCCGAGCTGCAGCTCGACATGGACGAGGACGGCGAGGACGAGGAGTCCGACGGCGAACTCAGCAAGCGCATCCTGGCCAAGATCGCATCGCCAGGCATGGGCGGCAACGCAAACGACTATCGGACGTGGGCGCTGGAGATCACTGGCGTGGCCACGGCCTACGTCTACCCGCTGCGGCGCGGGCGCGGCTCAGTCGATATCGCTGCGCTGCACACTGGCAGCGGCTCAGTACGACTACTCGACAGCGACGAGCGAGACGAGCTCTTCGACTACATCGACGAACTCAGGCCGGTGCACCTCAAGAGCTTCCGCGTACTCGAGGTGACCACTGAAGAGGAATCCGTCGAAGTGACTATCGAAGCCCGGCCCGGCAGTGACTACGCGTGGGATTGGGACGACTCGACGCCGCTGGTCGTCTTGTTGTGGACCAACGTCAACAACGAACGCTTACTGCAGTTCACGACGTCCGTACCAGACGACCTGAAGAAGGGCGATCGCATCGTGATCAAGGACGCCGCTGGCGCTGGCGACGGAATCCCGTTGGAGATCGAAGCGACCGACGACGACGACGCGACGCTGGGCGCCGACGAGGTGCGACTCACCACGGCCCCGTCACACGCGCCGGCCAGTCCAGATGTCGTCTACGCAGGCGGCGAACTCACCACCCCGATCCGTGACGCCATCGTCACTCTCTTCGATGCGCTCGGGCCCGCGGTCGGTACCTACGGCACCGGCGAGTGGGACGACGAGCTCAATCCCGCCAAGATCGGGGTCGCTGTCATCGCAGTCGACGGCGTGCGCGACTTCACGGTCGTAACGCCCGCGACCACGCAGACGCCTGAAGACCCGAGCTTTCCGAACGACGACGATATTGAGTTGCTGATCCCTGGCGAGATCATCGTGAGGAAGCAGTAGGTGGCGAACACCTATTCAGCACTGTTCGACCAGAGCGCGTCACAAGGCGCGCTTCGCAGCCTTGCGTCGCTGCCAAACACGATCATGACCTACGAGATGTGGCTGCGGATCAACTCGTTCCAGGCCACAACGATGGTCCCCTTCGGCAAGACCGGCTCCTTCGGGATCACACCTTACTGGCTGGGCATCTCTGGTACAGCCGGCACCGCTGGCCGCATCTATGCCGGCGCGAAGAACCCAAGCAACCAGGAGAGCACCAACCGCTGGGACACGCCGATCCTGCAGCTACACCGCTGGTACCACATCGCTGTCAAGTACGATCTGTCCGAGGCCACCGCGACCGAGAAGGAACTCGTTCTCGATGGGGCGAACCTCGGCAACGGCACGGTGGACGCGGGCGCGAATGTCACCGCGTTTGCAACCGGCACCGGCAACATGGGCATCGGCCAAGCCGCGGCTGGCTTCTACTTCGATGGCTATATCGATGAGGTCCGCGTCTGGAACGAGTGGCGCAGCGACGCCAACCTGCAGGCGCATATGTTCGAGGAGCTCGCCGGTTCGGAGAGCAACCTCTTTCAGTACTGGCCGCTCAACAACGACTGGAACGACTACGGGCCGAACAGCCATCACTTGACGCCGTACAACAGCCCGGTGTTTTCAACCGAGATCCCGGACTGGACAATCGCGTCCGTGCGGGCCGCCGAAGAGTCACCGGTACGAGGAGGGATACCCTTTGCCCTCTGATCCGACTACAGCGATCCTGCTTCGGTTCACCGAGCCGGAGACGGCCGTTCTTCCGAGCGACATCGCGGAGGGCCTCAACGACCTCACTGGCGATTCCGGGTCTACACCAGCACTCGGGCTCGCGACAGTAGGCGAGGCTCTACTGGGCCTTGGTCGCGTGTTTGATACCGACTACGGCCTAGTAGGCGACGAGGCCACATCGGACCAGACACGGCTGCTACGAGACGTCACGATCGAGGTGCTGGCGGAGTACGATCTCGCATCAGCTAGCGTCGGCGACGAGCACGTACTCATTGCACGCGGCAAGAGCGGCTCGGCAGCAGAGCGCACTCTCTGGGGCCTGAAGCTCGTCAAGATCAACTCGACCACCGTGCGCCTGCAGATGTTTTGGGAAGAGACTGGCGGCGGGTTTGCCACCGTCGACGGCCGCATGTTCCAGCCGCCGAGTTCCGGCTACCTATACCTCGCCGCCTCGCGCCGATGGATCTCGTCGACGTCGTGCGAAGTGCAGTACATCGTCAACGATGAGGCACTCGAGCTCGCGACGAGCATCGGCGGCGATCTCACCGAGGGCGACGGCGGGTCTGTGACTGTCGGCTGCAAGGGTGATGGCTCGGGCAACTACGAGGACTTTTTCCTCGGCACGATCGATTCGCTCCGTGTGACCGAAGGCGTGCGCTCCAACGAAGAACTGATCGCTGAGTACAGGCGAATCGCCGAGTACCTACCGCAGGGCTACGAGAGCGTGCGCGCACTCGCACCGCCGGCCGTCTACTCGCAGGACCCCGACTCAGTGATCCAGCGCGAGCTGATGGTCGAGGGCGACGGCCTCGGTCAGGTGCGGTCAAAGATCGCTGAGCTCGGTACGGATGGCCTGCCAGACCGCGCATGGTCGCTGCTCTCTCGCTGGGAGACGATCACTGGCCTACAGCCGAAGTGGGGCGACTCGTACGCAGTGCGCCGCGCGCGGATCATTTCGTTTCTCTCGACCGTGCACGGCTACTCGGAGACCTCGGTCAAGCTGGCACTCGAGGAAGTCCTCGACCTCGACAGCGACGACATCGAGATCCTGAACTACACCAATCTCTACGAGGACGACTTCACCACGGCTCACGAGGATTGGCTGCAGGAGATGGCTGGGGCCGGGACGATCTCGATCTCGTCCGACCAACTGAAGCTCGAAGTCGCCACGGCGACTGACGCGCAGTGGGAATATCGCAACTCGGTCTTCGTGCGCCAGTCCATCGATGGCGACATGCTCGACGATGATCCGTCACAGTACGCCGAGGCTACCGTCAAGATCGTGAGCCGCACGCTTGCGCAGAGCGTGATGGCCGGGCTCATTGCGTACAACGGCGTGACGCGCGACCTGCTGATCTACGGCCACTACAACGACGCCGGGACGTACAAGCTCGGCTACCGGCTCTATTCTGGCCACAGCTGGGGCGCCTTCGTCGCAATCGACGATCCAGCGCCAGCGCTGCCCACATGGATCCGTTTTCGCTTCGAGGGTAACGACGACTGGAACCTGAACGACTCGCAAACCAGTGCCGATGAGGTCGTATCGCCGACACTTGTTGGCGCTGGACTTGAGTCTCCGACGTGGCTTGGTGTCGGTCTGATCAGCTTCATCGCGTCGCCGACTGGTGCCTCAGAGATGATTTTCGATGACTGGCGCGCTTGGATGCCCAACGGCCTGCGCGTGTTCAACTGGTATGCGTATCGCGATCAAGCGCTATCGGGTACGCCGGACATGCCTGGGGCGCGCTTCGTTGTCGAGAAGCTGAAGCCGGCCGAGACGCACGCAAGCGCCGTCGAGGTCACCGGGCTGCTGTGCAATGACACCGAGTCACTCTGCGACGATGGGCCGCTAGGAGCGTGATATGAGCCTGCCACTCACCAGAAACCGCAACTACGCGCAGGGCGTCCAGATCGAGAGCGCCGACCTCAATGATCTACAAGACCAGGTCATCGGCGGGAAGCACGGGTACAAAGAGCTATTGATCCCGGCGTCCGCGATGCACACGTCGACCGCGGCGCCGGCAGACTTCTCCGGCACGAGGTGGACCGAGAACAGCGGCAGCGATATCGTGTACGCACCGATCGCACTGCACGTCGGCGACGTGATCACGGCGATCGAGGTCTATGGCTTTGAGAGCGCGGCCGACGAGTATGACTGCGATCTCTACGAGACGAACCTCGCGACCGGCGGCGACACGAACCTGGGCAACAAAACCAGCGGCACAACCAACGCGTGGACGTCGGTCACCTATACGACCGCTGACGCCAACATTCCGCTAACACTACTCGATGACCGCGCCTACCAGCTCAGGATCGATCTGACTGGCGCTGGAGTCATCGTCCTCGCAGTCAAGGTCACCTACTACCGCCCATAAGGAGCGAGCAATGCGAAGCAAAAAACTACACGGCAAAAAAGTAACGCTCCACACGGCGGCGACAAGCCTGCCATCGCCATCACTCAGTACGGACGGGCAGGCTATTACGACATGGGGTAATCATCGGCCCGACGTCGCATCGATCGCGATCGACTCAGACGGAGTAGGCACTCTCGGGAACGCATACCTGTGCGGGTACGACGCGCAGGATGCAGCATGGCGCGCGATTTGCCAAGTGCACCGCGGAGCGACAATCACACTCTCAGCTACGCTGGGCCACGAAGAGCGAGTACTTGACATCGGCGCCTTTGACAGCCTCGCCGTAAAAGGGACGCTGACCGGCGGGATCGCTGTGACGATCTCGATCAAACCGATCGAGAGGCTGTAGGTGATGCATGGGGTACAACAACGAAAACTTCGGCGCGCAGGATGAACGACCAGGCGGTCTCGGCGTATACGGAGACGGCTCGGACGGCGCGATCACGTATAGCAGCAACACCGATCTGACCGGCGATGTCTATGCGAGCGCGATCACGGTCGAGTCAGGCGTCGTGGTCAATGCAGCTGGCTTTCGGATCTTCTGCACCGGGACACTACTGAACCTCGGCACAATCAAAGCTACACCAAATGACGCTTCTGCCGGCACGGGCGGGACTGAGTTACGTACTGGCACGATGCAGTGCGACGGCGAGGCTGGTGGCGATGGGACTGTCGGCGGCGGAAACAACGGCGTTGGTGGCGCGACGGCTGGCATCGGCGGTGACGGTGGGAACGGAGGTAGTGGCGCTGCAGGTGGTGGCGGAACTGGTGGCGCAAATTCATTCGCCGCCACCACATACACGAAGCCTCAAGCGTTGCCACTTGCGCTGATCGGCAACATCATAAGCAACGGCGCCTATCGCTACTCAATTGGATGTGGCGGCGGCGGCGCTGGTGGCAACGGCGCCGCTGTTGGCGGTGGTGGCGGTGGTGGCGGCCAGATAATGGCAATCGCCGCGAAGACGATCAATAACGCCGCCGGGACGATCACGGCCCCTGGCGGTGCTGGCGGTGCTGGACAGGGAGTCAACACCGGCGGTGGCGGAGGCGGCGGTGGCGGTGTAGCTATCCTAGTGTACGACGAGCTGATCGCCGGGACAGAGACAGCACCCGGCGGCGCTGGCGGCGCTGGAGACGGCACCGGCACGACAGGTGCGGATGGATCGGACGGATCGGTGATCAAGATCTCAAACAGGTGACCCATGGCAGCCCTCAAATGCACGAACGCACTCCACGCCGAACGCAACCCACGAAACGCCGGCTTTGAGCATCTCGCCGGTCTGTGGTCGGATCGGGTACTACTACAGGTCAGCGGCAACGCGAGGACCCAGGCAGTCAACTGCCCCGGGTGCGGACGACAAGACAGGATCGATGCGGCCATGCGAGTCGTACCTGAGGACGAAAAGCCGATCGATGAACAGCTGGCAAAGATCCGCGATCGGCTTGATGCGCTGGAAGTAAACCCGGCCGCATTGCGTGGCCGGCAGCCGTAGCCGAGGAGTAACCGTGTTGGAATCACTGCAAGGCGTATCAGTACCGGGGATCTTTGTGATCCTGTTACTTGCAACGATCACAAACCTCGCAAAAGTCCTCGTCCCGACATGGAAATCGAGGATGTCTCAGATGTCTCAGAAGCCTCCTACAGCAAACGGAACGAAGGCTGTGATGGCCGACTCGATAGCGCGGATAGACCGCAGGACCGAGTCAACCGCGGCGGAGGTCACCGCACTGGTCCCGGCGGTGCGCAATCTCTCAACGTCAATCGACCGACTCAGCGATCGTATCGATCGCGTGTCCTAGGAGGATCTATGTCCACAGCGAAGAAACTTGTCACCAGCAAGAAGGTTTGGATCTTCATCATC
>Ga0180432_10003450_pt1 | contig 22508 bp, 22 predicted proteins | sample SS_ome_10_FD_132414 | JGI IMG/M metagenome (GOLD analysis project Ga0180432, IMG submission 132414) | Hypersaline lake sediment archaeal communities from the Salton Sea, California, USA - SS_1_MS_2 metaG | ecosystem: Environmental > Aquatic > Non-marine Saline and Alkaline > Hypersaline >...
CCAGCCTCGAGCTCGCCCGGGAAATCGGACGTCATCTTCTGTACCTAGAAACCGTCGAAGTGAACGATCTCCTCGAGCTTCTTCCGTCCCTTCGGCTTGGGGGATTCATCCGGGTACCCTATGGGCGTCACCGCGATGACGTGCATGTGATCCGGTACGCCCAGCGCCTCCTTCACCCTCTCGTCCCTGTTGAGCTTGCCCACCCAGCAGGTCCCCAGGCCCCTGTTTGCCGCTGCCAGGATCATGTGCTCCAGGGCTATGGTGGGGTCAACCACGTACCAGTTGCCCGATATCTCGGGGTCACCGCATACCGCCAGCACCACGGGCGCCCTTGAGGCCCACTCCGGGATATCCATCGACTCCTTGGTATCGGGGTCCCTCACGACTATGAAGTGCCACGGTTGCCTGTTTGCGCCTGAGGGGGCCAGCTGTCCCGCCGTCAGTATCTCCTTCAGAGCATCATCCGGGACGGGATCATCCTTGTACTTCCTTATGCTTCTCCTTTCCCTTATCACTTCCATGAATTCCATTATCGCACCTTTCCTGACAGATCCTCATTGAAATAAAAATTGAGCGGATCACGCCCCGTTATGCGGGCTGTTGACCTGACTAGGAACCGCCCCTCAATCCCGTGCAGAGTGAGATGATCGCCTCGTCGAGGTCATCCACAGTCCCCCCGACCAGCTTCAGGTTGTTATTCAGGAACACGGTTTCAAGTCCCCTCTCGGCCGCCTTCCTTGCCGCCACATCGATCGATGCCGCCTTTATCTCGGTCAACAGGACCTCGCACCCCTCGAGGCCTGAATCGAGATCCCGCCTCAACTGCGCCCGGTTCCCGAGACTCGTGGATGTCCCACAGACCTGGCATCCGCACTCCTCTTCCAGATGCCTGACTATGGAGCCCACGCTTGGCCTTCCGGAGGTCGTGGCGTAGAACACCTTCCTCCCCGATATATCAACCATGGGCTGGGGCCGGAAGACCGTCAGCGCCACCTCCAGTCCGGGGTTGATCTCCCTCAATCTCCCCGTCAGTTCCTCCAGCTTCCCTTCACTTGCGGTCGGCTCCTCGCACATGGTGACTATGGCCAGATCCGATAGGAGAATCCTGTACTCCCCGAACATATTCACCGAGTCCAGGAGCGGCTGTCCGGCCCCCAGGACCACGATATTGCCATCGGTGCGAACCGGGGGCAGGGTCGGCCCCGAACCCTCCATTATTACGAAGTCCTGCCGGAGCCCGTTGGCTATCCTGGCCCCCTCGATCACGTTGGAGAAGAAGGGATTCCCGCCCATTCCCCCTCCACACCTCCGACAGCCGACGGTCACCACCCCCGCCAGTATCGCATCCTCCCAGTAATCGGAGGCCGCGTGATGACCTCTCTCCGTAACCCGGATCAGGGCCTCGGGGCTGACGTCGTCCTTGCGGCCGTCCACGACATCCGGCTCCGGAGGACCCCCGCGACCCATACAGACTATCACGGGGTCGAAGCCGTTGACCTTGAGGAGCCTCGCGGTGTAGATGCTCACCGCCGTTTTCCCGATCCTCTTTCCGGTTCCTATGACGCCGATGCTTGGCTTCTGCAGTACCTCCGCCTCTTCAGGTGGCTGGAAGAGGAAATCCGCACCGACGTAGACGCACCTTTTCTTGAGAACACGTGATGCGATCCTGAACCTCTTGAGATATCCCAGAACCGGCTCATCCGAGAGATCTACAACGGCATCGGGCGAGATCTCCTCCAGGGCCGCACCCAGTGCGTTCAGCATCACCTCATCTTCGCCGTTCAACCCGTAGACCCTGTAGCCCTCGAAGCTTTGAGCGGGATCCTCGACCTTCTCCGCTCCCCCGAGGAAGACCAAGCCCGCTATCTCTACTCCGGCCGACTGGAGCCCCGCGAGTGCAGCTTCGGTTACAGGAGGATAGTGTTCGCCATCGATGAGGCAGAGGGCCTTCCTGCCTTCCAGGAACTTCCGGAGGAGAGGCGATATATGGCTGGATCCGAGATTCCCTTCACTGAACCCCTCTTCTGTGTTCCTGTTCATCGGCTAAGACACTCTCGAGGGTGAAGCTCGACTCACCCTGAACCTGCTTCTTAGTCCCCATCCGATATATTATTTCCCAATCTCAGGGTCACCGACACAACTCGGCTCAAGCCTGCGGGAACCCTATCCCTGTACCGAGACCTCGTTGCGTTGACTCTGACGGGACATAGAATGATCCCCGGACATTTCCCTTCCCCTCTTTCCGGAGTAGCACCATGACTCGTCTCTCATGCGCTCGTAGATCCCGTGAAGCGACATGAGGAATTCCCGGTCACGCTGTTTTCTTGGCAATAAACTCCAAAATACGGGCGCGATTATATATTATCGATCACCAAGCAACACCCAAGATGCGATTATCGCAAAAAAGGCCCAGAAAGCGGGATGGAAACCGACGGTATATGGCATCTCATCCTCGAGCAGGGCCAGGGCCTCTAGCTCAGATATCTCTCGGAAATCCCATGATTCCCTCCAATCTGATATGCTTACATCTCCCCCCTCGTAGTTGTAGCTAACCGCAACGTCAGCGGAGTTACACACCCTGGTCACGACCCGACCACTGTCCAGCCTCAGTCTCCGATCCCACGTGGGATCCACGCCAACCCATCCCCTGTCAGGCAGCCATACCGCCACCCATGAATGGCCGCCATCCGCGGTTGAGCTACGCCCGCAGAACCCTGACAGGTAGATGCAGGGCATACCCAGATACCTGGCACAGGCAACGAAGAGGTCGGAGTGCTCCATGCAGGAACCAACGCCACTATCGAGCGCCCAGAGGGCTCCCTTTCTCTCCTCCAGCTGAACGTAACTCAGGTGGTTGCGTACGGCGTTGGCCAGGGCGGAGACGGCCGCTTCTCCGTTAAGGGCGGACACGGACTTCGCTGCGAAGTCGGCTATCGCCGGGTCGGCTGTCTGCCAGTAACTCCCATCTGGGCCCAGGAAACGAGATAGATCCTCGCCTTCTATGAATTCCCTCTGCGACGGCGGGCGCCAGGTCCAGGTGATCATTGTCAGATTTACCCCGTACATTCCAGTGCAATTGGCGCCGAGCTCTAGGACCTTGAACGCCTTGTCATTTCCGATATCGTCTGAGAGGGTCCTCTCAGCGGTAGAATCGAGCACATACTGGTAAGGTCCGTCTCCGGGAATCGAGATATTCATTGTGACGGTTGATTTCCTGGCTCCGCTATTCGAAAGGTAAGCCTTCCAGCTGTACCGGTAGATCTTGAAACTCGAGGAATACCTGACGTAGTGTGGGCCTTCCGTGGTCCTACCCACATACCTCGAATTCCCATCCAGGGGAACCGATGCGTCAACTACGTCGACACCATGGGTGCGAAAGAGGACGAAGGCGTTCTCGGTCTGCGGCATGTTCAAGACGAGACTCCTTATCCCTCTCTCATCGGCAGGGACGGCGATGTCCCACTCACGGGTATAGGTCAGATTCTCGCCCGGCGACACGGGAGGATCGTAGATCCAGCTGAGCGAAGACCCGTTGTAGCTGTGAACCACCCTGTCCCGAGGTTGGAATGTGATATTGCCCAATCCGATCATCGGGTACAGGCTGCCGGAAACCAGAAGCGACTGTCCCTGCCGGGACTCGAGAGATATGGCCTCCCTCACGTGAACATGGGAAAGGTAAAGATCGTACTCCGCGGTGAACCTGGAGCATATGAAGGCCTCATCGCCGGCCTGGACCACGACCAGGAGGAAGAGGAAGGCCACAATTGCCAGCAAAGGCCGGGTGCACATGAAACCGCCAGTGAATCGATCCCATTATATCCTTCGCGCGGCTATATCGGATGATTCAGAAAACCGCATCCTGTCTCGAACTGGAACCAGACGAACCACTGGACCGTTGACGAGCAGGGGGCAGGCAATACTTAAGAACGGATAGCGCTCGCCTAAACGAGTGATCTGCTCCTCCAGGCTCGTGGTCGCTCTGGCTCTTCTGGCCGTGGCCTCCCAGTTGATAGCCTGCTGCAATGGATCGGATGACGCCCTCCCCATCGTTCTCATATACTCTCAGGGCGGCATGGGATACGGCAACGACCTCGCGGAGATGATTCACTCGGACCCGCGGGTCGACGCCCGGGTGATCGTCCTATCGGACCCCGAGCTGTTCAAATCCATGATATACTTCCCCTACGTCAAGGTGGTTGTCGGGGTCTTCAACGCCGACAAGGACGAGGCTCTGGGGCGGCATCTCATCAACTTCTTCGAGGGTGGGGGAGGTGTGGTGGGACTCGGATTCGCCGGCTGGCGGTCGACCACCGGAAACGCAAGCCGCGATGTCTTCTCCATCAATGGCAGCTACTACCTGACCGGGAAGTACGATCCGGATACTCGCACCTTCGTACACAGGCTCGTGGTCGAAGAGGAGAACGAGATCAACCAGGGTATAGGGGGTTTCTCGGCAAGGACCCAGAGGATCATAATGCATGTGGATGAGGAGACCGGGGAGCTGGTCCCCCCCTGGGCCGAGGGACAGGTCACGATCCTCTACAGGGAATCAACCCGAAGTGCGCCTGCGCTGGTCCTTCACAGCGGCAAGGGCGTATGCGTCACCTTCGCCGGCTTCACCGGCGACTCGATCGAGGGAGTGCCAACCTACTTCGGGCGCTTCACGGCCCAAGATGAATTCAGACAGCTCTTCTCCAACTCCGTATTCCATGTGTGGAATGAAGAAAGCCGCTTCGACGAAACGGTCGCCAGGTGGGAGAGTGAATCGGCCGAGTACGAATCCGACCTCGCCGATATCCAGGAGGACATCGAAAGGGCGTCTGAGAACCGACAGCTGATGCTCTACCTTCGATACATCTCCTCTGCCGTTATCGCCGTCGTCGCAATCGCGATTATCTACCTATACTGTTTCCGTGCGGGTCGAGGTGATTCCGTCAATGGATAGACGGCTTCTCGGTGTCGTCTTAATCGCACTCGTGGTATCATCGGCCGCATTCTTCTCCTTCGTCGGTGAGAATGTGGAAGAACCGATTGAGATCCTGAAGGACGAGTGGAACCTGCCGATGGGTGTGGATGGATTCAGGATTCCGGGCGAGGAGGGACGCTACGCCTATAGCCTGGGGCTGGTTGTCCGGAGCCCGATAAGGAGACTCGACCTCGTATTCAATTGCCTTGAGAACAGGTCATCTTCCCTCCCCGAGCTGGCAAACGCGAGTGAACTTGGCCTGTGGGAGGCCTTCATGAACCTATCCCAGATCGGGCCCCTGGCGTCCACCGTCGATCTCTATCCGTATGTGGAGGAGAGGGTGATACGACCGGATGTGGCTCTGGGGGCTGGGGACTTGAGCCATAGAGGGGTGGTATACGATATGACCGATCCGGAGGTATCTACCGCTCCGGGACCCGTTCCGCGAACCCTCCAGACCGTACACATGCTAATGAGGAACGAGGAGGGGCCCACCAGCTACTATAGAGGGGTTCGGGATTTCTTCATAGATCGAAACAGGACGATCATCGACATCATGGTCCAGTTCAACGAGAATCTCACCAGATTCGCTCAGAGGACCTCGGAGCAGGGGGAAAGCGTCCCAATCGAAAGGGCTCCTGATGTCGGCAAGCTTCGATTTGACGATCTGCGGACGGACGACCAGATCTTCGTTAGCATCGCCATCAACCCCGCCATGGTCCCGACCAGAAAGAGCCTGCTACAACTGGTGATGATATTCGTCGATGGGGAGTATCACTCTGCACTCTCGCACTTCCTGACCTCAGAAGGCGGATAGGGAATGATTCTCCGGGAAGGTACCCTTACGGCAAGGGCGTTTATGGCTCTGCTGATCATCATCTCCGTCCACTCGGTTCAGGCCGGGCCCAAGGTTGACCCGACTACGGGCAGGTTACGCCTCCTGGTCGTGGGGGAACAGAACGGCCAGAACCAGTACGTGATGAGCATCCTGAGATCCGACCCCAGGATCCGACTGTTCGGTGTCATCAGGGCGGGTGCAAGCGCCCCACCGCTGGAGGCCAGAAGATACGTCCGAACCATCTTCCCCCGCACCGAGAGCAGATTCGTCGGCTCGATCGATGCCATCAAGTACCTCGATGCCCCTCCCTGGATCTTCACCGACAGACAGCAGCTCTGGATTCGAGATTCCATAGAGGAATCCGGCCTCGGGTTCCTCGCGGTCGAGATGGGTTACCATTCATGCAACATCATAGAGGCATGCAACTGTCCCTGGGACTGGATGAAATCCCCGATCTATGAAGCCTGGCCGATCGACGTCGTTCTGGAAAAGACCGTCAAGCCCTCGGTGTACGCCGAGATAGTCGAGGAAACGCCCGTCGTCGATCTCCCCGAATTCGAACGTCAGCCCTACGGAGGCCCCGCCGGCAACCTCGGCCTGGTCAAATCGCGTCCGGGATCAACGGTGCACGCAAGATGGAAGCTAGGGAAAGAGGATGCGATAGTCTCCACGGAATATGGCGAGGGAAGGACCATGGCCCTCCCGACAGGCTGGGACTGTGTCTCTTCACAGATGGTAAGGAACTGGAAGTACTTCGTGGACTTCGTTCTGAACAGCGTCTACTTCACATCCCAGATCCCGGTGCCGGATGACCCCGAGCTGGCACATGCACTTCGTTCGGCCTTTACCCAGTACGGGGAGCAGAAGGCCCTGATGCTCTCCCTGATAGACTTCATAGACAAGTTCGGCGCCAACACCGGACCCCTGCACACCGAGATAGACGAGCTGGACTCGGTAGCAAGTGACGCCGGCGACTTCTACTTGTCTGGAGAGTATGAGAAGTCCTGGGAATCGATAGGAGCGGCGATTGATGGTTTGAGCGGCCTATCCGAGAAGTCCGCCGAGCTTCGTAGAAGGTCGCTGCTCTGGGTATACATCACCGAATGGATCGCCGTATCCGCCGCATCCATGCTCTCCGGTGGCATCCTGTGGACACTCATGGTCAAGAGACACTACTACACCGAGGTTGAGTCAACGAGACTAGGCAAGGGGCAGCGCTGAGCGCAGGATGACCGGTTTGAGCAATCCAAAGGCATGTCAAGCCTCGGCCTACGATAGTGGGAGCTCGATGGTCTTTCCGGTTTCCGCCGAGATGTTGGCGGCGATGCAGGCCTCGTGGGTGTTGATGGAGTCCTCCAGATTGCAGTGGCTCTCCCTGTTGCTTTCGATGCACTCAACGAAGTGGTTTATCTCGGGCTCGAAGGGGTGATGGCTGACCTCCCCCGAATCCGGCAGAACCGTGGGTATGGTCATGAAGTCGGTCTGCCCCCTGTACTTCTCGGAGTAGACACGGTTGTTCTTGATGGTGCCCATATCCCCAAACACCTCGATCGGGAACCTGTAGGGCATCGTGCAATCCCAGTTCGACGAGACCTTTGCAAGCACGCCGTTCTCCAGCTTCATGATCGCGACAACGAGCCCATCGAAGTCGATATCACCGGCCCGGTGGCGGTAACCACCTGAATACGCATGGACCTCGACGATGTCGGATGTCTTCTCCAACCCATCCCCGGCGAACCATCTCAGGGCATCGACAGCGTGGATTCCGGCCCCAAGCAGGCTTCCTCCCCCCAGCTCATCCTTGCCGTACCACTTCCACCCGCGGGCCCAGTCGCCGATATTGTGCTGGTAGTCGGTCTCCTCGTAGAATATCCTGCCCAGGACCCCATCATCTATCATCGAGTTGATCACATCGAACAGGGGGTTCCACCGCAGCACGAAGCCAACCAGCGTCTTGACCCCGGACTCCCGCACCGAATCCCTCATCTCCCAGAGCTGTTCAACTGTGAGACCGGCCGGCTTCTCGATGAAGATGTGCTTGCCTGCCTCGGAGGCCTTCATGACCTCCTCGTAGTGAAGGTAGTTGGGTGTCCCTATAGAGACTATGTCAACATCCGGGCGCTCAAGCATCTCCTCGTACGTCTTGCAGACATCCGCAGAGATCTTCATCTCGTCGATCTTCCTCTTCGCGCTCTCCGGGGTGCTGCTGCACACCGCAACCACCTCGGTCTTCGGGTTCTTGCCGAAGGCACTGATGTGCTCCGTGGCCACCCATCCGGCTCCAAGCATTCCTACTCCATACATGAGATCACGGGGAACGGGTTGCAGGAACATCTTCTTAATGATTGTGCAATTCCGCAGGTGAAGGATAGCTGGACTGACTGCGATTAACTCAATTACAGATGACTGACATTGATGCATATTTAATAAGCTACCAGCATCTTTGAAAATATCAGAAAGAGGAGAAGATATGGACCTTCATGCCACAACGCTAGAGGTGATCCTGATAGCCGGGGTTGGCGCATACATCGGGTTCCTCATAGGACTGCGCTGGGGGATTCACCTCGGCGCTACCGGCAACTCCGACTCGAACAAGACAGGCAAGCCGAGGCCCCATGGTGCGAAGTCCTCCTCCAAGAAGAGCCCAACGACCAGCGCGACCTGATACCTATTCTCCCCGTCTATGACAGATTCTCCCTTGAGCTAGCGAAAGCCGCACCATCGTCCGACAAGATCGAGAAGCGCGCAGGAGCAGTTGAGGATATCCTGGATTTCCACGCTCTCCCCGGTGGAGTGGGCCTGATCTATATCCCCGGCCCCGAAAACCAGCGTCGGCATGCCGCCGACCCTGTTGAATAGGCGTGCGTCACAGCTGGCTATCATCCCCCTGACCCTTGTATCTATGCCTGCCCACCTCGCCGATTTCTCCATATCTGTCACCAGCGGGTGATCGGCCGGGGTCCGGTAGGCGTCGTTGTGTAGCCGGTTGAACTCGATAGTGGTGTTCTCCTCCAGCCAGCTGTCCCCCCTGGAGGGCAGATTGATCAGGTCCGCCCTTATATCCTCCAGATTCCTGTTTGGCAGAAAGCCAACTCCCCCCTCCATGACGCACAGATCGGGCACGGTTGCCGGCCAGTCCCCCGCCTTCAGTACCCCGATATTGACCTGAACCGGATGAGGGTACTCCGAGAAAAGGGGTTGGCCCTGGCTCTTCTCCGCCAGCTCGCCCTCGTAATCGTAGAGTATCCCTATGAGATCCATGGCCTTGTCCAGGGCGCTGACGCCTTCGAACTTCCTCGCCATGTGGATCGACCGCCCCCGCACACGGGCCGTGAACCAGAGAGCCCCCCGGTTGGCGGGACACACCGTCAGGTCGGTCCCCTCCAGGACCACCGCGCCATCCGCACGATACCCCTCCCTCAACAGCGACAGGGTGCCATTTCCGCCGATCTCCTCCTCGATCACTATCTGACAGGTCAGCGGGCCCGAGGGCTCGAGGTCGAATTCCCTGAGCATGAGGAGCAGGAGATAGAGGGAGGCTATCTGGCCCTTGCAGTCGACCGCGCCCCTGCCAATCAGTGTGTCCCCGTCGAGTTCTGGTCTGAAGCCTGCGTTCCAGGAGCCGACCGGGACTACGTCTACGTGGGTGTTGAGTATCAGACCGCTCCCCTCGCCCCCTCCCCCGTGGGTCAGGACGAGGTTGGGCCTTCCCTGGTACGGAATCGGGGATTCGGAGTGCGTGTACTCGGGGTCCTCCCTGATCTTCTCCGGGATAGGGACCATCTTCACCTCGTATCCAAGATCTCCAAATCTGTCAGCGAGGAACTCCTGAGCTTTGCACTCCTCCCCGTAGACACTCCGGTATCTGATCAGATCCTTGAGGAGATCGATGACCTCCCCTCTCTTCTCGGACGCGAATTCCTCTATGGCTGGGAAATCAGAAACATTCATACGGCAGGACCACATAAATCAGGGCTGATTCGGGAGTTCTATTCGGCTAAATAATTATACCTAGGGCGAGTGGGAATTCAGAGCAATCAAAGGGTACAAATACGATGAGACTTCCTTTCGCGCGCAGAAAGCGCACACACAGGTGGAAGATCGTGTATGTCGGTGACGATCTCCTGAGGTACTTCGACGAGGACCTCAAGCCTCCCTGGGGGGCGGCCGCCGGAGATGTCGCCATAGGGAAGGGCTGTATCATGAGGGTGTGCAGGGACTGCGGCAAGAGGGAGATCATACGCAACGTGATCTTTGAGGACGGTCCGGCCTCGGATCACGGAGATGAGGAAGGATAGCCCGCGTATACCGTTCTACCTGCTAGATGCTAAAGGGATGTGCTCCTGGTTACCCTGACCTCCCTGTATACCCTCCTTCTCACCATCAACCACCACAGAACCGTCCCCGAAACGAGGCTCACGGCCGCAACCGCAAACCACTCGATTATGAACACCCACATCAGCGAGTTGTTCTTCAGCGCCACGGCCCTATCGTCCAGCTCGGCCATCGCCTCCTCGGCATCCGAGATCATCCCCCGTGCCTCGACGAACCTGTGTTCCAGGTAGGCCCCCCTGGCCTCCGCGATCTGTCCCTCGATATCCGCCAGATCGGACCAAAGCCGGCCGGAGTTGGCATTGAACCTTTCCGCGAATTCGATCACGGACACGCAGAGGGCCTTTCTGTCATTGAACTCGATGAACTTCCTCCTCGTTTCATGGACGAGCAGGATATCGTCGGGCAGGTCCATATCCAGTGAGTGGTAGATTATGTTGCACAGGACATCCACGCCGTACGGGTTCTCGGTGGGAGGATCGTAGAAACCCCACCACCATTTCACCTCCAGGTCGTCCGCTGCCACCCAGAAGAGCGTGTCTGCCGACCCGACCTCCCACGAGACCAGCCAGGGCCATCCACCGGGTGGTGGGTTCGGTATATTGCAGTCCTTCATCGTCGCCCATATGGTCGCCCCCTGTTTTGGATAGAGCTGCCCCGCCCACATTCCCTGGAAGTTCTCGATCCCGAGCGGGAGGAAGACCTTGAGGACCTCGGGGAGGCCCTCCTTCCTGTCGACCTCAACCTTGTAGAGGTGATCCCTTTCCATCGACCTCTTCCCCCTCAGGTTCACCGGGTAGAACTCCTCTATATCGGAGGCGAGCACCCCCTCGATCATCGACGTCTCCGAACTCCAGAGGCCGGTTGAGAAGACCGGCAGACCGTCCTCCCCTATTGCACGCTTCATATCCCTCATCTGGGCAGGGGTCAGAAGTGGGCCTGACTCCCATCCCGTCAGCCATGAATCGACGAAGATCAGGTGATCGAACTTCTCTATCATCTCCTTCCGGTTTCTGGGCAGGTATATCCTTATCCACCTCCTCATCTCCTCCATCGACAGCACGGTTACGTCCTGTTTCGTGATAACGAGAACGACATCGATATCGGGCACGGCGGAGAACCACGAGTGCAGCGGACAGTCACCCGGGCCTACCTGGCCCATGGCCATTATCTCTATGATGCCCTGGCCCCTGACGGTATAGAGGCACGGGCACAGTATTGCTGTGACTATGATCAGTCCCGCAATCTCCCTCTGTCGCAATATCACCAGATCGGGACCGGGGCAATATAAGGGTTCCCCAGAAACGATGGTCCCCACCATCCAGAAAGACTTATACGGCTACGGCTAGTCGACGCTAGCATGCCCACGATGCCACGGACATCGATCGGGGGTCTGAGTATCTCACGGATAGTCTGCGGGTCCAATCCATTCTTCGGCTACTCCCACTTCACGCGGTCACGCGACATGTGGATGCGCCGGTACTTCACCGATGACAGGATCAAGGAAGTCATGGCCAGGGCCTGCGAATTCGGCATCAACTGTATCCTCAGTGGTATTCAGGACAGGCTGCATCGTATCATCGAGGAGTTGGAGAGCGAGGGGAGGGAGATGCACTGGATATGCACCCCCGGGGGCTCCATATCGGAGGTCAAGGAGGGGATAGAGTGGTGCGGCGAACATAACGTCGAGATCTGCATGCCCCACCAGAACTACACGGACAACAACCTAGTCCCCTCCGAGGACAGGCTGATCGGCTACGACGAGATCGCGTGCCTGATCAGGGATCAGGGCATGATCCCCGCCCTGAGCACCCACAGGCCGGAAACCGTGGTGGTTATGGACAGGGCCGGAGCCGATGTCGAGAGCTATGTCGTACCCTTCAACTCTATCGGCTTCCTCTCCAACGTCGAGGTGGAGTGGGTACGAAGGGTCATAACCAACAGCGACAAACCCATCATCATAATCAAGCCCCTTGCCGCCGGTCGACTGACACCGGAGGTCGGGCTGCCCTTCGTTCTCAGGAACATCAAGGATAGGGATGCGGTGGCGATAGGGTTCTCCAACTCCATGGAGGTCGAGGAGGATATCGAGATATTCGGATCGGCGCTCTCCGGTCAGATCGAGGATATGCCCCTTAGCACGTCCCGTAGCAAAGCGGTTTTCGACTAGATCCAGCTCCTCGGGAGGGCCTAGAGCTTCTCGAAATCGTCCTTCCCGACCCCGCAGACAGGGCAAACCCAGTCATCGGGAAGGTCCTCGAAGGCGGTACCCGGCTTTATGTCGGAATCCGGGTCTCCCTTCTCCGGGTCGTAGATGTATCCGCAAACCGTGCATTCGTACTTGTCCAAGAGATTCACCCCCGCTCAGCCGGTAGGGTATGGGACTACTCTCGCCTGCCGAGCTCACGGTCCACCATCATGATCCCGTTGCCGGAATCGCCTACACGCTCGAGCATGTTCACTATCCCTGATGCATGGTCCTCTTCCTCCACCTGCTCGGTGACGAACCACTGGAGCATCGCTTTCGCGGCGAGGTCTCCCTCCTCATCGGCCAGATTGACCAGATCGTGGATCTTGGAGGTCACGAACTTCTCGTGCTCGTATGCGGCCTTGAACGCGTCCAGGGGGGACTCCCACTCCCTCTGCGGCTCGGAAAGGGCCTTGAGCTCCACCGTACCCCCCCTTTCGATGAGATGATCGAACATCTTCATGGCGTGTTCCCTCTCCTCCGCCTCCTGGAGCTTCATCCAGTGAGCCATCCCGTCCAGGTTCTGTTCATGGAAGTAAGTCGCCATGGACAGGTAAAGATATCCGGATTCGAGTTCGTGCTTGATCTGTTCGTTCAGCGCGGCCTGCATCTTCTCTCCTATCATCGTGCTTCCCTTCTCGAGGTTCTCGGTTTTTCCGGGCGTAGGCCACTCATGGCGGTCCCGCTCCTGGCCATCGCCGGTCACGGGTCCTGTCTTTTCCATTTATAAGTTTCGCTGGGTCCCCGTTTTGCCATATTGTGGCAGAAGACGGCTACCGGCTGATCTCCCTCAGCGTCCTGCCACCGCGGTCGATGAGCTGAACGCTGAGCGGCATCTGGCCGATCGCATGGGTGCTGCAGGACAGGCACGGATCGTAGCACCTGATAGCCGCCTCCATCTTGTTCAGTGTGGGTTCGGGTACCTCGAGCCCATCCACATACCTCCTGGCGATGTCGGTGACGGACCTGTTCATCGCCAGGTTGTTGTGGCCGGTTGCCACTATCAGGTTCACCTTGGTGATCTTCCCGGTACCGTCGACATGGTAGTGATGGATCAGCGTTCCCCTCGGTGCCTCGGTAACCCCTATGCCCTCGGTTTCCTTCGGTGGAGAGGCGGTCTTCACGTCCCTGCGGGTGATCCCGTCGTCCTGAAGCAGCCGCTCCACCCTCTCGACGAAGTGCACGGTCTCTATCATACGGGCCCAGTGATAGTACATGGTCGAGTGTATCGGTGACCCCCCGTTGACATCCTTGAATTCATCTGCAGCCTCGGATGCCAGAGGGGTGTCCATGCCGTCGCATACGTTCAGCCTCCCAAGTGGGCCGACCCTGTACATCCCCGTTGGATAGCCCTCCTTGATGTAGTATGGGAACTTCAGGTAGGACCAGTCCTCAACGCCCTCGGCGATCATGGAGGCGTAGTCATCCGAATCCCTCTCCTCCAAGATATCGCCGTCGGATGATTTCAGACGCAGATTACCGTCGTAGAACTCCATATTCCCGCTATCGTCGACGAGGCCCATGTAGAGCGACGGAAACCTGGCGAACTCCTCCACATCCTCCCCTCCCTTGAGGCAGAAGTCCCTCGCAAGCTCCAGGCCGGTCTGCGCCGCATGTAGCTGTGTCTTGCACTCCCTGAGAAGCTCGACCCGGCCCTTCTCCGGCAGCGTCGCGTTCACCCCTCCCGCAATCGGGTAGTCTATGTGTATTCTGCCGCCGCTGAGCTTCTCGAATATCATCTGCCCGAATCTTCTCAGCCCGATCCCCATCCTGGCGAGATCGGGGTACCTGTCGATGACCCCGATAACGTTCCTTTCCGCTGGTTTTGCGTCCATCCCGAAGAGCAGGTCCGGGCTTGCCAGGTAGAAGAAGTGGAGCGCGTGTGACTGGATTATCTCACCCGCCTGGAGCAGCCTTCTCAGCTTCTCGGCCGTCTCGCTGATCTGGACACCGATTATCGCGTCGCACGCCTTGGCGGACGCGATGCCGTGGCTTATGCTGCATATGCCACAGATACGTGCGGTGATCGACGGCATCTCCCAGAAGACCCTGCCCTCGCAGAACTTCTCGAATCCCCTGTACTGGGTCACGTGGAACCTCGCTTCCTCCGCCCTCCCAGCATCGTCCAGGTGAATCGATATCTTCCCGTGTCCCTCAACCCTGGTAACTGGATTGATCGTGATCTCCCTCAGCTCGCTCATAATCCGCTCCTCCTGGGCTTTCTGCTTGAATCGAAATGGATCATCTCCGGGGGCAGCTTGGCCTCGTCCCCCTTCATCAGCCTCTTGACCACGTAGGCTATAACCTTCGCATCGGGCGGGCAGCCCGGGATGTAGTGATCTACCTTCACGAAGGCGTCCAGAGGTCGGGCTCGGTCGAGCAGCTCCGGGACCTCTTCCCCGGCCGGAACCTTGCCCACGGTGGTCGTCTCCGTCTCGACGAATCCCCGTTCCAGAACGGATTGCTTGTCGAACAGGTTTCTCATCGATGTCATCCCCCCGAAAACCGCACAGTCACCGAGGGCCACCAGCTCCTTGCACTTCCCCCGGATATCCCTCAGGACCTCCAGGTTCTCGCTATCGGACACCGCTCCCTCGACGATCGCGAGATCGCACCGGTCAAACTCCTTCATGTCAACTATGGGGCTCATGACGAATTCAATGCCCTTCGCCAGCTCGATGATCTCCTCGTCCACGTTGAGCAGCGACATGTGACACCCGGAACAGCCGCACAGCCACGCTGTGGCGACCCTGACCTTGCTCAAGCGTCCTCACCCCGAACGCTCGATTCTACCTTCACTTCTCTCCATGCCCTGCCAAGCCTCTCGATCACCCTCTCATCTGAAGGGACATCGCGCTCGGTCTTGATCACGGGGCTGATCACTCGACTATGGCCGTCGATATCCGTGTAGGTTCCCGATCGCTCGCTCCAGGCTCTCGATGGCAGTACCACGTCGGCCCTCTCGCTCAGACTCGACCCGTAGGCGGACTGTACCACCAGGAACTCGGGATCGACCTCCAGCCTGGCCAGCGACCTAGGGTCCTCATCCGCAACCAGGGCCAGGATACCCTTGACGCTGCCATCGCGCGGGAAATCCTCGATGCTCCTGATTCCGGTGCCGCCCAGTATCTCCAGTGCCCCGGTCACGTTCCCCCCGCACCGGATGCATAACAGTGGAAGGCGGCCCTTCGCACATCTGCCGATCGAATTCCCGAAATCGACGACCGACTTCACCAGATCCTCGTTACACTCGATCTCCTGTCCGATGACCATGATCACCCTCGAGTCCGGGTCGAGGTAGGTCATCAGGGAGGAGATATCCTCAGCGTCAAGCCCTGATGAACGCGCCGCGCCCGCCACGGCCTCCTCCATCTCGTCATCCCTGTGGGCCCTCGAGATCTTCACCAGTGGACCCAAGCTCGCGATCAGGGCACCGAGCTCACCCTCTAGGAGCCTGATATCCAGGTCGGCCCTCTCGGTGAGAACGTGTTCCAGCCGACCTATGCTGACGAGGGAAGCCCCGCCATTGAGGGCCCTCCTGATATTCGACGCGATGATATGATGAGGGTCCCCGGAGCCGAAGCCTATCGCCAGGATCGTGTCCGCCTTGAGCAACTCGGGTGTCTCACATTCGCACCTCTCGGCCAAGTCGCCTTCGCACTCACATCTAGAGACACTCCAGCTGATCAGGCTCGGCGATGGTTCCAGCAGGTAGGACCTCTCGATTCCGACCGAGTCCACGAGCTCCCTGAAGCTCCTTAGGGCCTCGTTTGTGCAGCGGGGGGAGACGATCGCGCACACGGATTCCCTGCCGTACTTGCTCTGCACCTCTGCCAACCCCGCCGCGGCCCTCTCGATGGATTTATCCAGAGACCCCTCTGGCACTATCTCCGACGGTCCCTTCCCCTCCGACAGCAGGCCGAAACGTCCCCTTGAGCAGAGCTGGCCCCCGTATCGCCCGCTCAGGCCCTCTCCGCAGACCCTGACCAGGTTCTCGTCCCTGACGTATACCTTCAGGTCACAGGCCATCGGGCACTCCTGACATACCGTCCTCCTGATCTCACAGTCGTCCTCCCTTCCCAAGTAGCTGGTAAGGGTGGCGAAGATCGCACCGGTGGGACAGACCTCGATACACGCGCCGCACTTGAGGCAATTTGACTCCTCGAGTGACAGCGTGTCAGGCTCATTTATCACGGTCTCCGCCCCCCGGTTGACGAATCCCAGGGTGTTGTTTCCGACTATCTCGGAACACATGCGCACGCACCGGCCGCACAGAATGCATCTGTTGTTGTCGATGGCCATCATTCCCGCACTTGAGTCAACGAGCAGGGATGGATACATCCCCGGGAACGAGCTGTGATCTATGCCGAACTCGTAGCAGAGCGACTGGAGTTCGCACTCCCCGCTCTTCTCGCATATGAAGCAGAAGTGGTTCCTCTCGCTGAGCATGAGCTCGAGGATGGTCCTCCTGTATTCGGCGAGTTTCTCCCCCCGCGTCCTCACCTTCATCCCGTCCGCCGCGGGTGTCGTGCAGGCCGGGACCAATCCGCGCTGTCCCTCCACATCCACCAGGCAGAGACGACATCCGCCGTAGCTTGAAAGGCCCTCAAGATGGCAGAGTGTTGGTACGTAGATGTTGTTCCTCTGACAGACCTCCAGTATGGTGTCCCCTGAATTTCCTGAGACACCCTTGCCATCTATCTCGAGTGCGATCTCTTCCATTTTCATCAACCAAAGCCCCAGGAATCGCCGATCCTCAACTTCCTCTTTCGTACGGCTTTCTGTTTCTCTATCAATTCCAGGTATTCGTCTTCGAAGTGTCGGAGAGTGCTCAGAACGGGATTCGGGGCGGTCTGCCCCAGTCCGCACAGCGAACACTCCTTGATCATCCTGCCCAGGTACTGTAATGTTTCCAGGTCCTCCCTGCGGCCCTTGCCATCGAGAATCGACTCCAGTATCCTGAGCATCTGAGGTATGCCCGACCGACAGGGCGTGCACTTCCCGCATGATTCCTCCTTTGTGAACTCCATGAAGAACCTCGCTATATCCGGCATGCAGGAGGTCTCATCCATCACAATCATCCCGCCGGATCCCATTATCGCACCAAGCGACTCGATATCCTTGTAGTCGATGGGCGTGTCGATGTGCTCGAGCGGTATGCACCCGCCCGAGGGACCGCCGAGCTGAACGGCCTTGAACTCCCTGTTTCCCGGAACACCCCCACCGATCTCGAACACGACCTCCCTCAGCGTTATGCCCAGGGGTACCTCTATCAGGCCTGTCCTGTTGACGCTCCCCGTGAGCGAGAATATCATGGTGCCCTTGCTCCTCTCTGTCCCAACCTCGGAGAACCAATCCGCCCCCTCCCTCATTATGAGGGGAACGCTGCTCAGGGTCTTCACGTTGTTCACGTTGGTGGGCTTCCCGTAGAGGCCCTGGTTCGCGGGGTAGGGGGGTTTGGGCCTGGGGTTGCCCCTCTTTCCCTCTATAGAGGCTATGAGGGCCGTCTCCTCGCCGCATACGAAGGCCCCGGCCCCGAGGTAGACCTCGATCTCGAAATCGAAGCCGGTCCCCAGGATGTTCTCCCCCAGTAGTCCGTATCGACGTGCTTGATCTATCGCGTTGCGGAGTATGTTGACTGCCAGGGGGTACTCGGCGCGGGTGTAGACGTACCCCTTCTGTGCCCCGATGGCGTATGCGGCGATCATCAGGCCCTCGATCACGGAGTGGGGGTTACCCTCGATGATAGCCCTATCCATATATGCTCCCGGGTCGCCCTCATCTGCATTGCATATCACGTACTTCTCGGGCCCGGGTGAGTCCGCGGCGAATGACCATTTGAGGCCGGTTGGAAACCCTGCCCCTCCCCGGCCGCGCAGGCCGGACGCCTTGATCTCCTCTATGACCTCCAGCGGCTTCATCTTGAGGGCATTGAGAAGGCCAACGTAGCCATCATATGAGAGGTAGTCTCGGATATCATAGGGATCTATCGTGCCCAGAAGACGGGTAACGCGCTTCACCTGTTTGGCGAAGAAGGGATCGCCCTCATCGATTGCCAGATCGCGAACCGGCTTCCCGCCTGCCAGGTGCTCCCTGGCGATTCGTTCCACCCCCTCCTCGTTCAGGTGTCCGTAGAGGGTCCTCCCACCATCGGGTTCGATGACCGTCATCATCGGCTCAAGATGACAGGCCCCGCAGCACCCGGTCTCGAGCACGGTGACGTCGGCGCCCTCATCCAGGTTCCCCAGGTAGCTGACCAGGTGATTCTTGATCTGCTTGGAACCGGATGCGATGCCACATGTCCCGGTATGTATCAGAACCCTGGTGCGGGTACTGCGTTCCCTGAGCTCGTTCCTGCATTCCCCTATCAGATGTCTCAAGCTCTCCTCGCCGTCTACCTTCACGTCTTGAGTCATCCGATGACCTTCTGAGACGACCCGTTCTACCTGTAATCCTCGAGTATGTCCCCTATCCTCTCGGGATTGACCTTGCGGTAAACGTCACCATCGACCGTCATCACCGGTGCCAGGCCACAGCAGCCGAGACATCGGACGATCTCAAGTGAGAACCTCCCGTCCTTGGTAGTCTCTCCGGGCTTGACGTCGAGACTTCGCTTCAGCTGGTTCATGATCAGTTTCCCGCCCCGGACGTAGCAGGCGGTGCCCTGGCAGAGCTGTATCGTATGGCGGCCCTTTGGCCGCTGTGAGAAGAAGTTGTAGAAGCTCACCACGCCGTGGATCTCGCTGAAGGACAGCTTCAGGTCCCTCGCTATAAGCTTCTGGGCCCAGGGGGGTATGAATCCGATCTCACGCTGAACATCGTGGAGGACGTGCATGAGCGGCGACTTCCGTCCCATGTTCGATTCAAGGATCCTCTGGACGGTGAAGATGTCCTTCTTCTTCGGCATCTCATGGGATTCCCAGTCGGCTTCGGGTATTCCCACATCCTCGGAAATCGATTTTGAGACACGTATGTTGCGCGATTGCAGAACGGCTTGCTGCATCGACTAACCCACTCCCTCTTATGCCCATCTGGTTTTGCCCATGGCCTCATCGATCGCAGCTTGTACTCGGGCGCTCTGCCATTGACGGGGCCAGTCCGGTGATCGCCGTTTAACAGCGTTCAACAGAGTTCAACTGAGTTAACTCGCGTATAACATTGTTATAAATGCTTCCCTTTTCTTAGACGATATCTGATCCCTTTCCCAGCAGGGAAGGGACGAGGGATATTGGGCTAGGGCCAAAGCTGTTGCCCCATGAAAATTGATGATTATGCTCTCAATCCCCGCGGTGGACCCTGATCAGAGTCCGGAAGAGGGCCCCAACGCCCAAAGGAGGGGATCTCACTCCTCGTTCTGCCACCAGAGAATCGCTTTCCGTTCCTCTTCGCTAAAATAGCCCAGCCGTGCCAGATCACGAACGATGGCCCGGCGCACGAAAACCGAGATGTTCTCCCTTCGATGCTTTGCAGCCTTCTCCAGGATATCCATCGTCTCTTCGTCCATACGCAGACAAATTGTCTTGGCCAATCATCACCCCTCCTATCAAAGTTAGCAATCTGATTCCAGGAAAGCTATTAGGTAATACAATGCATAACAAGCTAATAAATTGATCCCCTTTCTAGTTCGCTGTCGGTTGATCGATGACCTGAACCCGCCTTGTATGAACAGGGCAATTTTTACAGCGAAGTGGGGGTCCGCCAGATATGGCCCCGCTGCCTATCCCCCACAGTTTCATGAGGAGGAGGTCGGCTCTACCACCGTGCTGTCAACAAGGGGACTCAAACTTATTACCGAGCACCCAAGCCCAACCGGCATGGCGAAGCTCGATATCAGGAAGTGTGTCATACCTGACTTCGAAGACGTTCCGGTGAGGGAGCCCGGCGGCTCCCACAGGCAGCTGCTCTCCCACGAGTGCATAGGCATGGGCGATAGGGGGTCGAAGAGGTTGTCCGTCGACGTCCATCGCTACCAGGTGAAGGGGCATTCGGTGACCAACGTGCACTCCGTATGCGAGCAGGGCTACTTCATCCTCGAGGGCGAGGGCGAGGTGCGTGTGGGAGACGAAACCTACGATGTGAGGAAGGGCTCGTACGTCTTCATTCCCCGTCACGCCCCCCACTCCCTCAAGAACACCGGTGACGGAGAGCTGATTCTGCTATTCATGTCCATTGATCTGGATGGCCCCGACTAGGCCGCAGGCGGCCTTTCATTTCATCTCAAATACGGAGAGCGCGTTCCCTCTCAGTATCCTCCCACCCATCTCGAGGGCGAGGTCGAGATCCATCTGCCCCTCCGCGCACTTCCCGGCCAGAACGGCCGCCAGGCACTCCCGGTTATACCTGGACGCGAAGTAGAGCCACTCGTATGACCCGTCGCTTCCGCAGACTATCCTGTCCATGGGGACGATGTCAATCCACTCGTCCAGCCCTCTCTTGAGTACGGCCGAACTCTGCGCACTCAGACATGTGAAATCCAGATACACGTTGGAGAAGGTCCCAGCCAGGTAACCGGCCTTGCTCATAAACGGATAGCCCCCGTGAAACAGTATGAACCTGGTCTTTCTGCATTCGGGGTCCTCAAGCACGGGCAGGAGGTTCTCCGGGTCGGCCTCCGAGAGCCTCAGGGGGCGTTGCCCGATTGCCCAGCCGAAGCCCGTGTGTATCTCGACCGGAAGGTTCAATTCTCCCGCCTTCCTGATGATCCGTCGGTATACGTAGTCCTCCAACCTCCTCTGCTCCACGGCGCTCCTGGATCCCGCGTCCTCTGATTCGATTCTCCCCGCCTCCTCCGGGCTCACCTCCTCCATATACAGGGAGCGACTGTATGCTATCGGGATCTTGAAACATGCGATGGCCCACCTCTCCGCAAGATCTTCTATATCCGCTTCGAGGCCCTCCATCTTCTCCTCCAGGGTGCCACTGTAGGGTGAGAGAACGCCCGAATCGAGCCTGAAGGTGGAGAGCACCCATCCGATCTCTGCCGCGAGATCGATGTTGGTGTCCACCACGAGGTACCCGACGTTGGATCTCTCCCTCATCCACTCCATCGATGACGGCAGACCCATCCCGCGGACCTCGTTCATCCTTTCGACGATCTCCCCATCATCCCGGGTTCCGTAGAGGTCCTGCATCGCAACGCGGAACGAGCGGCAGAACCACAATGACCTCTTCGCCTCGAATCTCGATCTGCGCCACCTATCTAGCTCCCGTTCCGAAAGCCCGACGGGCGAGGTCTCGGGCTGGCTCCAGCCACAGATATACTCATCCAAACCCTCAACGGGATCGCCGGGAGAGCAGTAATGGCTGTGCACGTCGAATATCCGGACCTTCCACAGCTCGTCGAGGATCCTCTTCCTGTAGTCATCGGGCTCCATACAGATTCCATATCCTACTTCCTGAAAAACCGCTCGGCCGAGACCCCCACGGGACACCCGGGCAGAGCGATTCGGAGCCCTACCGATGTCGATATATCGGCCAGAAGACCCCTCCGATCGGCGGACTCGGCATGCCGAACCTCGAGGTCACGGTGCATCCCAGCTGAAGCTGTCACGGGTCTCAAAGGGGAGATGTCTGTACTCCTCTGGATCCTCGAGGCCCTCGCCACGAAATACGAAGTCGGCGAAATCCAGGAGCGCACGCCAATCCTCGGGCGCGTGGTGATGACCACCTTCCCGGAAATGAATCGCATTCATCTCCCCCGCGCCCAGCCAGTCGAAGACGACCTGAGATGCCCGGTAGACCTCCTGGGTTCCAAGTGGGTTTGCCCAGTGGTCCCCGAGAGCATCGGTCGAGATCACCGCCCTGGGGGCCACTGCGGAGCGAAGGAAGTGCTGATCAAAGGGCATGCGGTTCTCCCTCCCCACGAACCCCTTCAGTCGAGGATGAAACCAGTATGGGAAGTTGGTGAGGATGTCCTCCAGACTCTCGGCCCCTTGGCCCTGGACCCGATAGGAACCGGCGCCCCCGGTTCCCGAACCGTTGGGCGCGGCTATCGCTATCCGCTCGTCGAGTGCGGCGGCCAGGAGGGCCGTCTTGCCTCCCCTCGAATGGCCCGTAATCGCGATTTTGTCCCTATCCACGAAATCCAGCGTGGAGAGGTAATCTATGACCCGGCTGGCACCCCA
>Ga0180432_10003451_pt1 | contig 22506 bp, 27 predicted proteins | sample SS_ome_10_FD_132414 | JGI IMG/M metagenome (GOLD analysis project Ga0180432, IMG submission 132414) | Hypersaline lake sediment archaeal communities from the Salton Sea, California, USA - SS_1_MS_2 metaG | ecosystem: Environmental > Aquatic > Non-marine Saline and Alkaline > Hypersaline >...
AGCGACAGTGAAGGGAGGATTGGAGGAGGGTCGGGGGGGCCGGGCGGGTGGCCAGAGAGGGGGAGGAGAGAGGGGGGGGGGAGGGCGGCAATCCCGCGGTTATCCTCTGCGCGGCTTATCTCCATGACATGGGAATAAAAGAGGCTGAGAAAGAGCACAAGAGCACGGAAGCCGAGCCCCATGAGGAGGCAGGCCCACCTATTGCCAGGGAGACACTGACAAGACTGGGGGCAAAAGATGCCTTGATTGATGAGGTATGTGATATTGTGGGGCATCACCATCATCCAGGAAAGGAAGAGTCCATCAATTTCAAGAGCCTCTATGATGCCGACCTGATTGCCAACCTGGTGGAAAAGCATAAAGAAAGCCCCATGACCTCCGAGACCTTTAGGGATACGCTAAGCGGATCCTTTTTGACCGAAACCGGCCGGGACCTGGCAAAGAAGGTGCTTCTTTCTTAGCCATGGCGTGGGAAAAGGAGGGAATCATGAAGGTCATGCGAAAAATTATTCACATTGATGAAGAGCTTTGCGACGGTTGCGGCCTTTGTGTGCCGGGGTGTGCGGAAGGGGCCATAGAGATCCAGGAGGGCAAGGCCAGGCTCGTATCCGAGAGTTATTGTGACGGCCTGGGGGCCTGTATGGGTAAGTGTCCAAAGGGGGCCATAACGGTGGTGGAACGGGAAGCGGAGGACTTTGACCCCGAGGCCGTAGAGTCCTATCTCAAGGAGAGGCCTGAAAAACCTGCCGGTGACACCCCGGTCTGTGGGGGGCCCGGCACGCAGGTGCAGGCCTTTTTCCCAGACGCCGCCGAGGAATCAACCCTGTCTCATTGGCCGGTTCAGATCCACCTTGTGCCGGCAACCGCCCCGTTTTTGAAAGGAGCGGACCTCTTGGTTGCGGCGGACTGCACCCCGGTGGCGTATGCCAATTTCCATCAGCACTTCTTGAAAGACAGGGTGGTCATGATCGGATGCCCCAAATTTGATGATGTGGAAGCCTACACCGATAAGTTTACGGAGATATTTAGGGCCAATCCAATCAAGAGCATCACCTGCTTGATCATGCAAGTCCCCTGCTGCTCCTCTTTACCCACCATTATCAGACGGGCCCTGAAGGCGGCGGGAAAAGATATTCCCCTGGAGGAGATAGTGATCAGCCCTAAAGGAGAAATCCTGGCTCGGGCAAAGGAGGCGGCCCAGTAGATCGGTAAAGGCAGATGGGGTTGACCCATCTCACACGGGTCAACCCCCTCTCTTAATGCACTCGATGGTTTGGTGGTGCCGAGACCCAGAATCGAACTGGGGACACGGGGATTTTCAGTCCCCTGCTCTACCGACTGAGCTATCTCGGCACGATATGAGGCGAGAGTATAATCGTGAGGAACAGACAGGTCAATGCAAAAATGATGTTAAGATGACTTGTCTTCAGGTTCCTCCAGTTCTAGATCCAGATCCAGGGACTCCAGATCCAGGGAGAGATCCTCCTCCGCTTCCGCCCCCTCTTCAGGAGACGGCTTTGGCTCCGTCTCCACGGCCTGACCCTCTGGCTCCACCCCCTCCAAATCGAGAACGGCCCCTTCTTCATCAGTCGCTTTCTCGTCAAAGGCGATCTCTGCATCCTCGCCCAAAAGCTCTTTCAGGTCAAATGACAGTGTTTCCTCGTCGACCTTTGGAGCCCCGGCCGCCTCCTCCGTGGGTGGTTGCTCCGGCTCGAGGACGAAATCCTCTTCCAGGGGGGCCTCTGTTTCGCCCTCTTCGAGGGTAAGCTCTTCAATGTCCAGAGGCACTTCATCTCCTGCCTCTTCTTCCAGGGAAAGCTCAAGAGAGGCTTCTTGCTCTGGAACTTCGGTCTTCTCCGTCTCTTCGGCAAGGGTTGGGAGGTCGATGGATTCCTTCGGTTTGGTCGGTTTGGCCTCTTCTTCGGGTTCCAGCTGTATCTCAAGATCCTGACTGTCTTTGAAGGCCTCTTCCATGGCCTCAATGGCCTGGGAGTCCTCCGGGCTGAGCCCCGCTTCCGCGATCGCTCCGGGGCCCCGCATCTTGAGGCCCATGCTGGTCTCGTTCACATCTCCGGTCAGGCCGCCTAATAGAGAGGGTGGACTGGGCCTAAAATCAGGCAGATGCATTTTTTCCCTTTCCGCGCTTATATCCTTATTACATCTGGGACATATCTGCCTGTGGTCAAAAGTAATAAAACCGCATTTCGGGCACTTCATGGGGTCCTCCCCTGAGGTCCAAACCGGCCTCAATGATTCAAGATGAACCTATTCTGATTAAATAGCACTAAACGTCTTTTGGGTCAAGAAGGGAAAGCCCTTTAAAAGGCCTGCAGGCCCCTTGAAGCAAGATACCAAATCAGCTTGATTCCTGTCTAAAATGTGTAAGGCGAAGGAGCCGTCCTTTTCCACCAGACGGTGCGAATAACGCCGGGTATGAATCGCAACCATCACCAGTGGAGGCTCGTAAGAGATTTGAGAAACCCACGAGACGATCATGGCATTTATTTCATCCCTGTAAGAGGTGGTAAGCGCATAGATGCCGTGGATCATTTTTGCGAGGGCTTGAAGCCACGTCTCTTCCATGCTTGCCTCCTCAGCGGGCCTGCCTGCAATCCTCCAGGGCTTGTCTGGCCAGATGGTCGCAACGTTCATTTTCAGGATGGCCCTGATGCCCTTTGATCCAATGCCATTCCACCTGATGGGGTTCAGTCAAGGTGATGAGTTCTTCCCAGAGGTCTTTGTTTAGTACAGGCTGTTTGCGGGAATTGCGCCAGTTGCGTCTGATCCAGTTCGGCAACCATTGTGTCATGCCCTTGAGTACATACTGAGAATCTGTGGTTATCCTAATCTTGCAAGGCCTTTTGAGGCACTTTAGGGCCATGATAATGGCCATCATTTCCATGCGGTTGTTTGTGGTTTGCGGTTCGCATCCTGAAATCTCACGGGTGTTTTGACCGTATCTCAAGACGGCCCCGTATCCGCCCGGCCCTGGATTTCCGCTACAGGCCCCGTCTGTATAAATCTCAACGGTTCCTGTTTGGTGGGATTCATTTGATTTTAAATGGGGGTTGCCCGTGTCATAGGAGGTCATAGGGTTTCGTATGCCGGTTCAGTAAGGGCCTCGGACTCTGTTTTAAGAACTCCGGCCCCTGATCCATATGATCAGCTCAGGCCTTTCTGGATAGTTGGTCTTTAGTTTCAGGAAACCGTGATAAGCCCCTGGTATGCCGGGAATGGCATTGAAACGGATCTGGTATTTCTTTCCCTTCACGACCTCCTCAATGGCGTATTTCACTCTCTTAGAGAGACTGTACTGGTCAGGGGTCAATTCCAGGGGCCTTCCCAGATTGCCTTCCACCTGGACCACCCTGGTTTTCCCCCTGTCCCCTTTGCCGGATAGATTGACGAAACGGGGGGCCATTTGAATCGGGACCTTTATAAAGGCCTTTACTGTGAGGGTAACCACCTTTTTGGAGGGATCGTTCGTGTATACCCTGGCCCTCTTCAAGAGCTTACCCTGATAGCCTTTTGTCCGCACGGCCAGTCTAATCTTTCCCTCCCCACCTGGGGGGATGGCCCGATCAAAATCGGCTACCGCACAGCCTCACCCAGGCCTCACCTTCTGGATCTCAAGGACCTGGTCTCCCTGGTTGAGTACCCGGAAGGTGTGTTCAACCACTTCCCCTTCCACAACGGCCTTGGCATCAAAAATGGTTTCGTCCATCGAAAGCTTGGCACCCTGAAGCCCATGGGCGGGGATGGAGGTCCCCAAGAAAACCAGTAGGGCCACGATAATCAAGCACTTTTGAAACCTGAACATGAACATTTCTCTCATCCCTCCACAAATAACTTGAGGGCAATTATGCCCTGAATAGAATCCTTAGTACGACCTCCCGCTGGGCACCCGTTTTGGTGCTAAAGCCCGAGTTCATGATGGAGTTTATAGGTGATAATATCCAATTTTACCGTAAAATCGATATGTTCAACAAGGCAACAGTCAGGGACCCGGATAGTGGTGGGCGAAAAATTCAAAATGGCATTGACCTGGGCGTCCAAAAAAAGGTCTGCGGCGGCCTGGGCCGCGTAAGGCGGCGTGGTGATCACACCGATTTCTATATTCAATTTCTCAACGGCCCTGCGCAGCTCCTTGATGTCCTGGATTTTAAGCCCCGAGGGGGCGGTTTTTCCGATTTTTTCAGGGCTGTTGTCAAAGGCGGCTACCAAATGAAACCCCCTTTCAGGCAGGTTTTGATGCTGGAGCAAGGCGGATCCCAGTCGACCGATGCCCACAATACCCAGGTTCCACTCGCGATTCACCGCCAGGATCATTTTAATTTGGGCCTGAAGGTCGATGACGTCATAGCCTACGCCTCGGACTCCGAATTCGCCAAAGTAGCCGAGGTCCTTTCTGACCTGGGCAGAATTGACCTGACAGAGCCAGGCCAGTTTTTCAGATGAGACCATGCGATACCCATCAAATTCAAGGAGTTCAAGCTGTCTGTAGTATAGAGAGAGCCTGGTAATGGTGGCCTTGGGTATTTTAGTTGACTTTGTCATATCCATTTTGTTCCGCATATATTCCCTCTGCCTTTTTTCCGTTATTATAGGATAGATAAAAATCGGCGACAAGAGGATTTGTGGTTAGGGCGCAGGGCACCGCTCAAAAGACCCAAGGGCTACAAATTATTAATGACAATAGGGCTAATATGCTGTATATGTTAAATCTTTGAAGGAGGAAAAGTGTCTTGGAGATCCAATACCCATGACAAAAGGTGATTCAAGGGGAACAAAACAAGCTTTCCCGGAAGAGGGTGCAAGGAAGCCCCAGGGAGAAAGCAATGCCGAGAGTGCAGGCATGCTGGCTGCCTGTGAGCGCCTGTCAAGTGAACGTTACCAGGCCTTTGTGGAGAACATCCAGGAAGGGGTCTATGAATTAGATATTCATGGGAATTTCCTGTATTTCAATAATTCGCTGTGCAAGCTTTTCGGCTATCCAAAGGAGGAAATACAGTTTCAGAGCTTCACCAAGTTCATGGATGAGGAACACGGAAAAAAGGCCTTTGATACCTTTAACCGGATTTACAGGACCGGCGAAGGTGTCTCAGATCTCCTGTGGGAAATCTATGACAAGGATGGAAACCGTCGCATCATCGAGCTCTCGGCAAATCTCATCACCAATAAGGAGGGCAAAAAGATCGGATTCCGCGGTATTGCCCGGGACATTACAGAGAAATTCACCGCCCAAGAGGCCCTCCGCAATTCGGAAAGACGTTACAGGACCCTTCTCGATTTTGTCCCTTACCCTATTGTGGTTTTTACCCCCCATGGAAGGGTCACCTATCTGAATCCGGCGTTCACCGAGATTTTCGGCTGGGACCTTGAAGAATTGGAAGGGAAGACCATTCCCTATGTGCCGCCGGGCCTGGAGCAGGAAACCACCGAAACCATAAGAAAACTTTTCGAGGAGAAGGTTATTCTCCGTCACGAAACCCAGCGCCTGACCAAGGACGGCCGTATCCTGGACGTGGTGTTACGGGCTGCCTTCTATTCCGAAATCGACGATGAGCTTTCAGGAGAGCTGGTCATTCTCAGGGACATCACCCAGGAAAAGAGAATGGCCAGGAACAATGAGGCCCTTTTTCGCATTAGTATGGCCCTCCCTGAATATCCTGACCTGGAAGGCCTGTTGGATTACATCAGCAACGAGGTCAAGCGCCTGCTGGATGTGGAAGGGGCCCTTGTAATCCTCTTGGATGATGAAAAGAATGAGCTCTTCTTTAAAGCAGCGGCTCACGATGATTCGGCTACAGTGGTTCGAATGAAGGAGATCCGTTATCCCGCCGATAAAGGAATTGCCGGAAAAGTGATCCGTACAGGAGGGCCGTGCATCGTCCTGGATACATCCAAGGACCCCGACTACTATTCTGTATTGAACACCCAGGCGGGATACGATACCCATGACCTCCTGGACGTTCCCCTGAGGAGCAGGGACCGAATCATCGGGGTCCTGTGCGCCATGAACAAGAAGAAGGGGGTCTTTGACAAGACCGATGTGGAACTCCTCAGTATGATTGCCGGGACAGTGGCCCTTTCCATTGAGAATGTGAGGTTCTCCGAGGAAATCAAGGAGGCTTACAAAGAGGTGACCAGCCTGAACCGGGCCAAGGACAAGGTCATCAACCATCTTTCCCACGAACTCAAAACGCCTCTCTCTGTCTTGAGCGCATCCTTGAATATCCTGGCCAAGCGACTTGACGCCGTACCAAAAGAGACGTGGTATCCCACCATGGAAAGGGCGCAGAGGAACCTGGCCCGGATACTGGAGATGCAGTACCAGGTAGAGGATATCATGCGAGAGAGGCAGTACGCGGCGCATTATGTCTTATCCATGTTGTTGGATGAGTGCGCTGACGAGCTGGTGTCATTGGTGGTGGACGAGGTTGGTGATGAGGAGCCAGCTGAAAGGATCAGGAGCAAGATCGATGAGATCTTCGGCCCCAAGGAGAGCTCGCCCGAGCAGGTGTCTCTCACCCAATTTGTGCCTCAGGTCCTTGAGGAAATCAGGCCTCTTTTCGCGCACCGGGAAGTCCAACTGCTCACCCGCTTCGACCCTACACCTCCCATATGGATTCCCGTTGACCCCCTGAAAAAGGTGGTAGTGGGGATTATAAAAAACGCCATAGAAAACACGCCGGATCAGGGTAAGATCGAGATCTTTGTCCGTCAAAGGGGCAAGGGAACGGAGTTTGTGGTCCATGATTATGGTGTGGGCATCACCGAGGACAATCAAAGGCGTATTTTTGAAGGATTTTTTGCCACTCAGGAGACCTTGGACTATTCCTCAAAAAGGCCCTTTGATTTTAATGCAGGGGGAAAGGGGTCCGATCTCCTGAGAATCAAGATTTTTTCTGAGCGGTATGATTTCAGAATCGAAATGGTCTCCTCCCGGTGCCAGTACATCCCGGAGGATAAGGATGTCTGTCCGGGCAGAATTGATCATTGTGCCTTCTGTAAGGACAAGGAAGACTGTTACCAATCGGGGGGGACGACCTTTACAGTTTTCTTTCCCCCGGCCAAGGGCTTTTTCCAGCCGTCCTCGGCCCACCCGAGTGGGAACAGAAACGGGACATCATAATAGAGGCAGGCCATGACCGAGGAGATCCGTTCCTCCATTTTCAGGCAAGTGGCACAGGAAGGTTATGCACGGAAGCTGGGCCTGAACCTCGTACATTTAGGGCCGGGACATGCCATCGTCGAAATGGTCCCCCGGGAGGACGACACCAACATTTTTGGAATGATCCACGGAGGGGCGATTTTTTCTCTTATGGACGAGGCCTTTCAGGTGTCCTGCAACTCTCACGGGACAGTGGCCGTTGCCCTTTGTGTGAACATTGTCTACCATAATCCCCCAAAAGAGGGAACCAGACTCAAGGCGGAATCCAGGGAGATTCATCGTTCCCTGAAGACGGCCACTTATGATATTAAGGTCACGGATAACGATGACGCCCTGATTGCCTCATGCCAAGCCCTTGCCTACAGAAAGAAAGAGGCCCTGCCCTTTTTGAAGGAGGAGGGGCCTTGAATACGAAATTCATGCCCAACGACCGGCAACCACTTGGAAAGGGGTGAAGGAGTCCCTTAAGCGTATCGTGACATACCAGGACACAGAAACGGCTAAAGAGGCGGACGAGAGGCTTCGGGAAAGAATTGGTGAGCGTCTTGATTATTTTCTGGGCCTTGTGGAATGGTTGAAAACAGACCAGGTCAAAAAGGGGGCCTACCGGCTTGTGGAGGATCTGGAGAGCCTCTCCCTATCCATTGAGGGCATGTCCAGGAAGACAGAGGCGGGTTGGGACCACGGGGGGCGCCTTTTTGAACAAAGAGAGGCGAACCCTGAGGGCTTAACCGCGCTATCTGAACACCACAGGGTCATTTCTGAAGCCCTTTCAAGGTTGGAAGAGGATCTCTTGACCATGACCCGGACGCGGGCAGTACCTCAAGCCCCAGATATCCAAAATGTCCAAGGCCTGTTGGAAAAAATGAAGGAGGGCATTGAGGGCCGGGCGACCCTGGTTCGAGCTCTGGAGGGATGAGGGCCCCGGGGTTCAGTTGACAAAAATGAGAATCTTCAATATGTTTGCTATCGATTAATTCCAGGCTCTTGAGGGCGTAACCCCTTGAAGATCGGCGAGCTATGAAAAAAGAACTCCTTATTCCGAGAGAGAAGATTCATGCGAGAGTGAAGGATCTGGCCGATCAAATATCCTCTGATTACCGGGACAGTGAGCCCATTCTTGTGGGGGTGTTAAAGGGTGTAATCATCTTTTTCGCCGATCTTATCCGGGAAATCACCCTCTCAACGAAGATGGACTTTATCAGGGCGGCAAGTTACGGCTCTGAAACAGCTTCGAGTGGAAAGATTCGTATCACCAAGGATGTGGAGTTGCCCGTGGCCGGAGAGCAGATCCTCCTGGTGGAGGACATTGTGGACACCGGGTTGACCCTTAGCCACATAATGGCGAATCTGAAAGAAAAGGGGGCAGAATCCGTGAGGATCTGTGCCCTTATTGATAAACTTGAGCGAAGAAGTGTGGATGTTCCTATCCATTACTGTGGTTTTCAGGTGAAAGAGGGCTTCATTGTGGGTTACGGCCTTGACTGCAATGAGAGGTATAGACATCTATCTGATATCTATGTCCTGAAATAAGAGCCATGAGTCATGTAAAACGGGGGCTGCCATGATCATTCAGTGCGAGAAATGCCTAACCAAATACGGTCTTGATGAATCCTTGTTAAAGGAAGGGGGTTCTAAGGTCAAGTGTTCTGTTTGTGGACATGTGTTTACCGCTTACCCCACGGAGGCCGTAGGGGAGGAGGCGGAAACGGTGGCCGTCAGTCAACAAGAGATTGAAAAAACCCTCACCCAGGAAGGAGACAGGATCTTGCCTGAGGAGGAGAAAGGGGCGGAACCCAAGGAAAAAGAGCAGGATTTTGATAATGTCTTTGAGGAGTCACTTGAAGAAGTTGAGGAATTTGAACCTGTGTCTCCTGAAGACCTGCATGACCTGGTTAAGAAGGAGGAGGGGGTTACCAAAACGGCTGGGGAAGCCGCTTCCGACGTAGATGAAGGGCCCCTTCTGGAGTCCGAGGAAGAAGAGGGGGAAGAGGATCAAGGGGAGGAACTTGGTGAGCGAACTGAGGCCATCCCTCGCAAAGGGGGGCGCTTTTCCATAGGGAAATTCCCCCTCATCTTGGGAATCATCGGGGTTATCCTTGGGGCTGCTGCTGCGATTTTCTTTTGGGCCCCTCAGCTGATCCCTGATTCGCTCTCCTTTCTGAAACCCCCGGCAAAGGAAGACTCCACGGATGTGGGGGTGAGACGTCTGTCATTCAGGGCGGTAACCGGCTCTTTTGTGAGTTCCCCCAGTGCAGGCGAGCTCTTTGTTATCCGGGGTATGGTGCAGAACAACTATCCGAAGAAGCGCAGTTTCATCCTCCTCAAGGGGAGCCTTTTGGATGACAAAGGACGGGTGGTAAAAAGAAAGCTGGCCTATGCCGGCAATTCCTTTAAGGATGAGCAAATAAAGGAACTGTCTCTGGAGAAGATGAGCAAGGCCATGAGGAACCGTTACGGCACGGGTAGAAACAACTTTAACGTTCGTCCAGGGGCCTTTGTGCCTTTTACCATCGTTTTTGAAGAATTGCCGGAGAACTTGAGTGAGTTTACTGTGGAAGCGGTGAGTTCGACGCCCGGCACATAATGATAACATGTCCGTCTTCCACCGTGTAGAGCTAAGAAAAGGGGCGCTTGTGCCCCTTTCTCCTTTTCTGGGGGCTCCATGACAACAAATCAGGTCTTGGATAGAGGGCCTTTGCGGAGAATCTGTGGGGTATCAAGCCCATTCAGGAATGGCTTCGCTGTTGGCTAAAGATTTGCTGGGCCTCCAAGAGTGCCGGTAAATCGTCTATGCCCATGACCTCTTTCTCATCCGCTGCAAGGGCGTATCCCACCTGCAATCCGTGATGAAACATGTATTGAACCAGGTCGGTGATAAAGAACTCCTGCACTTCTGTGGGTTTGCCGTCCACATTTTTTAGTACCCTGTGGGGCCTGGAAGCCAGCATGGGGAGACAGTGAAGGAGGTCCTCTTTCCTTACGGCATAAATCCCCGAATTGCAGATTTCAAAGGCGTGCTGCTTCTCTATGGGGTAAGTCTGCCAGTACTTCCATTCAATGATGCGTTTAACCCGGTTTTCTTCTATGTCCAGGACCCCGTATTGTTTTTTCTGGGAAGGGGCAAAACCAAGCACTACGAGACTGTGGTCCCTAAGGTGTTGGACCAGGCTCTTGTATGTAGGAGCTGTCACAAAGGGGACATCTCCCATGGTAATGATGATGCAGTTCAAGGGCTGGGTTTCGAGAAAGGAAGCCGCAGCGAGGAGGGCTCCGCCTGTGCCGTTGAGTTCCGGCTGCTCCAGATAGATCAGGTCTTGGTCGCTGGTGGCGGAAATGACATCCTCCTTCCTGTGGTGAACCACGACGCCTTTGGGCCCGGCCGGCAGATTCCTGAGTATGTGTAACAGGATGGGAAGGTCACCTTCATAAGGGGTTTTCCCTGGAATGAGCGGCAGGAGGGCCTTGTTGCCGGTATAACCTTTCATGCGGCTTCCTCTGCCGGCGGCCAGAATGAGGGAGGCGGCTTTTGCAACTTTTAGGTGCGCCTCATTCTTCTCCGGGTAGCTGGTACGATCCATTGGTCCTCGCAAGAAAAAATCTATGGGGAGGTGTTGTCCCTTTACGGGTGCAAGACCGCGGCTTTTCATTGCCGATCTTTAGTAGCAGAAGCGTGACCCTGAGGCAAGGGCAAAGTCCCGCCTATGATGGAGCCTATTGCGGAAACACAGAAAATTGACTATAGTGTCCACCATATCAAAGGAGGGCCGGCAGTAGAAATTTTCTGCTTGCGGAATGCGGGACGGGGCATGGGAGCAAGAAAGCTTCGAATGCTTTTGTGTCGGCTGGGCGAAGGCCATAAGGGAGCGCTTCTCAACCTGGCCAGGACCCTGAGTGAAGCCGGCTTTGAGGTGATCTATACGGACCTGCAGGAACCTGAGGCGATTGTCAGCTCGGCCTTGCAGGAATCTGTGGATCACATCGGGATTACCACCTTGCCGGGGGCGGACATAGAGGCCTTCCGTGAGATCTCGCGTCTCCTCAGGGAGGCGGAGGCCGATCATATAACAGTCACGGCGGGGGGATACCTGGACGATAAAGATATCCCCCAGGTCAAGGGCTATGGGGTGGGGGCGTTTTTTCCAAAAGGAACGACATTTCGACAGTTGGTAGAGTGGGCAAAAGAAAACATTACAATCAGTCGCCCTGGCGAATAGGACGTGGGATAGGCCATAATGGGACTCATGGAAGTTGACGGTTTTCAGAAAAAGGCCGCACAGGCAAATGGCGGTTGGAGCAACGGGTTCATAAGGGCCTATCACGAGTTCAGGGAATCGGTTGATTTTACCAAGAGCGGCATTGTACCTGACCTGAAAAATCTGGTGTGGTGCATGCTTATAGGCGTTCCGCCTGTGCCGGCCGACGAAGACGGCTCAAAGGAGGCATGTGTCAGGGCCATAGATCAGAGGGTTGCGATACTCAAGGCCGTATTTGTGGAACTGAACAAGGAAAAACCGGAGGCTTTTCTGGACAAGGGCCTGCTCATATATGATCAAGCGGCGGGGATGGCGAAAGACTTGCTGGAAGAGGACAAACCTGCAGAGTCTTTCGATTTAACCCTGTAATTAATGCCTCCACGGGGTCTTCTCTCGACCTTTACACACCCGGCTGAATCCCGACCGTCGCTTCAAGATGAAAACACTGAAAGGACAGAAAGCTTTTCCGGGGATAGTGCTTGACCGAAAGCGAGTAAGCTGCTACGTTTATAAAAGGGCCGGTGATTTTTCGAGAAGCTCCGTTGGCCGGTCCTCAACCTTTGATAACACCCAGGGGTCTAAGACGGGCGACTTTGCGGGCTAATCCTGCTTGATGAACCACCTTAACCACTTGGGATATGTCTTTATAGGCCTCAGGCATTTCTTCCTTAAGAGTCCTTTTGCCTCTGGACTGTGCAAAGATGCCTTGATCTTCTAATTCACGATATATGGCCCGGCCCTTGGCCATCTTTACGGCCTTGGAGCGGCTCAGAACGCGTCCGGCACCGTGGCAGGTAGAGCCGAAGCTTTGTTCCAGTGCCCCCTCCGCGCCTGAAAGCACGTAAGAGTGGGTTCCCATATCACCGGGGATAAGTACGGGTTGACCCGCACCCCGGTAAGCGGAAGGGAGGAGAGAGTGCCCCGCGGGGAGGGAACGGGTTGCCCCCTTTCTGTGGACACATAGCATGACCGACTTTCCTCCCACTTTATGAACCTCTTTTTTGGCGATATTGTGGCACACGTCATAGAGGAGTTCGAACCTTAGTTCTTCGGGTGTAAGGGCGAGGGCTTTAAGCAGGGTTTCCTCCGTACGGTGCATAAGGACCTGTCTATTGCACCAGGCATAGTTGGCTGCACAGGCCATGGCGGTAAAATAGCGTCGACCCAGGTCCGATTTTATGCGAGCGCAGGCCAATTGCCGGTCGGGCAGTTCAAATCGCTCTTTCCCGTTAGCCATGGACTTGCTCATTTCCTTAAGAAAGTCATCGCATATCTGGTGGCCGAACCCCCGGGACCCGGTATGGATGAAAACCGTGATCTGGCCTTCAAATAGGTTATAGGCATTGGCCTTGATGGGGTCGTAGATCCTTTCTACGGTCTGGATTTCTAGGAAATGATTCCCGGATCCAAGGGTCCCCAATTGTTCTTCACCCCTTTTCAGGGCTCGCTCACTGAGGACCGAAGGGTCAGCGCCCTCCATGGTGCCGTGATCTTCTGTCCTTTCGAGGTCCTGGGGGTCACCCAGGCCGTTTTTCACGGCCCACGCGGCGCCTTGGACGGCCACCTTTTTTTCATCGCTTTTGGATAGACGGATGGCGCCCCGTGAGCCCACACCGGTGGGGATGTCTTTAAAAAGGGCGGAAATAAGCTTCTTTATCAACGGCTGGATATCCCGGACCTGAAGGTGTGTGGTCATGAGCCGGCAGCCGCAGTTGATATCATAGCCGACCCCGCCGGGGGACACAATGCCTTCATCCAGGTCAAAGGCGGCAACACCTCCAATGGGAAAGCCGTAACCCCAATGGATGTCGGGCATGGCAAGAGAGTGACCGATGATACCGGGCAATGTGGCCACGTTGGCGACCTGGACAAGGCTCTGGTCTTGCTGAACCGCTTTAATCAAATCCTGATTTGAAAAGATAAGGCCCGGTACACGCATAGGACCCCTTTTGGGGATGAGCCAGCGGTTTTCATCTAATTGTCTTAAGGTGATATCCATGGTGTTACCTATACATCGAAAACGATCCGGCTTTCCCAATGGTCCCCCTTTTGGGTAACCTCTATTTGGTGATAGGTGACCGCTTTTATCTCGCAGAGCACTTCGTGGCGGGCCGGGTCAAAGGAGACTGTCTTCAATTCGGCTTCAAGCCTTGAGGGGGAGATGGCGCCAATGGAAGTATGGGTGACGATTTCCTCTTCCCCTTCGAAAATATAGAGGATTTCCCCCAGCCAGCGCACCATAAGATCGGGCAGGTCCTGGCCGTAGACCTCAAGGACTCGTCTTTTGGGCGTTTGGGAGGCTTTGCCTTTGACCATGATTTTCATCATCGCCTGGGCCGCGTTTTCGAAGAGTTTTTCAAGGTTTCTGCCTCGGACGAGGATACCAAGATCCGCTGTATGATCCAGAAAGGAGAAAGTCGGTGTTTTTGAATGCATACCCAAATACTATCCTTTGCTATTTGAATTGTCAAAGTATCCCAGGATACTACAGGAGGAAATAGGCATGAAAACTTGTGCTTTTTGCGGCAAGGAGCTTGTCTTAGAGGATAAGGTGAAAAGGAGTGATGTGTGCCCCCGTTGTCACAGGGATTTGCGCTGCTGCAAACAATGTAAGTTCTATGATCCCCATGCGTATAATGAGTGCCGGGAGGTCTCTGCCGAGAGGATTGTGGATAAGGAACGGGCGAATTTCTGCGAATTTTTTGTGATTAAGGGCTCCGCCCAAAAAGAGGTGAACACGGCGAAAGAGGCGAGAAGGGCCCTGGAGGCCCTTTTTAAGAAGTAGAGGGGGCAGGGACCCTTCCCGGTTTGAGCACTTGTCCCCCGGGTTCTATGGTATTGGCTTCGAGGAAGTTCGAGATGAAAAACACCCCTTCAGGCGTGTCATTAAACGGTCCATATCAAACCCGCCCCGGTTAATAAAAACAGCGAAATACGATGGCCCTTCATCATTTCCCTTGATGTATCCAGCCCGTGTCCTGATTCCCCGCAAGGTGCCGGTCTTATAGAGACAGCCTTTGTGGCTGCTTAACAGATGCCGGTGAGGCCTAAAACGCTGGAGTATAATTAACATATCCATCGCTGACAGACGGTTTTTCCTGGAAATGCCCGATCCTTCCACAATGGTTATGTCTTTGAGTCCCAGCCCTGAGGAGAACTCATGAACGGCCCTTACCCCCTTGGCCAGGGTGCCCGGTGGGCCGTATACATGAGCCCCAAGAGAGATAAAGATCTGGTTGGCTATGAAGTTGTTCGAAAATTCCATCATTTTCCTCACCACCTCTTCCAAAGTGAATCTGGAGCGGTAGGTATAGATGAGCCTGTCTTGGGTGGAGATCTTTCCCAGGCTCGTTTTGCCTCGGCCGGGGGCTCCCTCCCTTTTTAGGTAGTACATGAGGAGCCTTCCTGCATATACAGCCGCTTCCCGCCGGTCGTGGGAGAAGGTATACCGGCCTTTTTCCAATCCCAGGGGCTGGATCTTTTCCCGGGCAAAGGGGAGCAAGGGGGTCTGGGGTTCTGCCGAGATGATCCGGCCCTGCTCATCCCGCATGAAAAAGACCGTGTTAAAATTGGCACATAAGGCGCCCACCGGGGCGTCGTAAGGGTTTGTAGATCGGCTTTGTCCCGGGATCGTAATGTCACCCCCAAAAAAACTATCGTCCAAAACCAGGCCCTTGAACTGCGGGACCCTCTTGAACAGTTCAGAGGCGATTTCCGCCCACACCTCGGAGATGAGAAGAGGATCGCCATATCCCTTGACCTTGAGGTTCCGGTCGGGGTCCATATAAAACTCCGTGGGGAATCTGTAAGAGGGGCCGAGGAATTCGATGGCGCTCAAGGCGGTAAGGATTTTGAGTGTTGACGCAGGGACCCGTTTTTTTGTGGCATTCTGTTTACAAATGATCCGGCCCTGGGGGCTGGAAAGGATAAGGGAATCCGTCGCCTCAAGGCCTTTCAAACAGGTCTTGGCCCTGGAAGGGGCGGGGACCAAGAGCAACGCCAGGATCAGAAAAAAACCCAGCATATGTCGTTTTACTATCATGCAAGGACTGCCAGCATTTAATAGATAAGGGCCTTGAATGGCATCAAAAAGCCCTTGGATTTTCGCTCCAGGCCATCTAAAATCCATGCCGTCCAGACACGAACACGGGCAGAGGAGGATGCAGAGGGGATTTTCAAGGAATGCATTGGGTCCATTGAACAATCCAGGAGGATCTTTGCTCACAGGGGCTTTTCGTCCACTTCGGGCACGTCTTCCGGGAGGGGACGGTCCAGGCATGCCTCGAGCAATTCAATCCGATCGTTCGTGGTTTTTCGCTTGTCAATAAAGAGGTGGTATTCGTCCCTGATCCTGCAAAGGCCTCCCTTGAGTTTCAGGCCTGCAGCCTGAAGCATGTCATAATGGAGATGGATCCCTTCTTGCCCGGCCTTTTTTTCCAGCTCGGCCAAACGGTTTTGAAGAGCATGGGAGGGCCCCTTTTTACTTGTCTTCGGTTTCATGGCCGTGGTTACCCGCTAAATGGGATGATTCCATTCGCCCTGGACAATGCTCCAGGGCTTATAGCATAAAGGTGGGTTGTTTTCAAACCCAGATGCAATCGGCTTCGTGGTCCTGATCTCTGAACTTCACCAGACAGGCCGTCCATCAGAGCGGCCCTCCAGTTATGTAAAGGAGGAGATATTGACAACTCATTTCGAATCTATAGATCAAGTGGTTTCAGAATTGGCCGAGAACCGATACATTGCCGACCGGGCCCTGGCCAGGGTCATGCTGACCCCATAGCTCAATGGTTCTCGGTGATCACCTTTACCCCGTCAGGGGGCTCAAAGGTAAAAAAGCCCTCCTCAAATCCCTGCCTTATGGTCAGGTCCTGTAGCCTGAAACGGGTCAGACCACCCACAACGTTGTGGATGGTTACCACTTTGATTTGATGGTCTTCTGTCACGGTAAGGGTTATGTGGTCAACGGATTCCCATGACGGATCAGGAATGAGTTTAATAAGCGAGTCCCCTTCCCCCGTGTGCCCTTCAAGGGTGACCTTAAAGGTTTCTCTGACGTTTTTGAGCCCTTGAAGGATGTCTCCCAGTACTTTCAACTCCCGGCCGAATCGGCGGGAAGTGTACTTGTATGCCTGCTTTTTTTCGGGAATATACCACCAGAGGGTTTGACCGTCACCTATAATGGTTTCGGCCTCAGGCGTCTCCTGTTCAAGCCTCAGGTGGTGAGGGGGCATGAAATAGATCTTACCCGTGGCCAGGTCGCCTTTGACAGCCTCGCCGAGCATGGCCATGGACCGGCTGACCACCTCACGGCTGTATGGTATGACAAGGCCGGGGAGCTGGGCGTAGCGTTTTCGGATTCCCTCCAGAAGCCCCTTGAGCGGATCGCTCCCCTGGATATCATTCGCTAAAAAGAGCAGAATCAGGGGCAAAAACAAAATCAAGGGCCCCACTCCTTTATTGCGCAGCCTTACCATAGACCTCCCTAGGCCGGACCCCGTCAGAAGGGCCTACAATGCCTTCTTTTTCCATGGCCTCGATCATTCGGGCCGCCCGGTTGTAACCTACCCTCAGTTTTCGCTGTAACATGGAAATGGAGGCCTGCCCCGTTTGAATAACCACTTCCACGGCTTGGTCGTATTTCTCGTCCAGCTCCATATCGTTTTCGGCGTCTTCCTCATCTCGCTTGATTTCAGAAAGGGCCTTGGTATCATAATCCGGCTGCCCCTGGGCCCTGAGGAAATCACTCACCCTCTTAACCTCTTCTTCAGACACATAGACTCCATGAATTCTCATAATCCTGCCCACTCCCGGGGGCAGGAAAAGCATGTCCCCTTCACCCAAGAGGGCCTCGGCCCCACCAGCGTCCAAGATGGTTCTCGAATCAACTTTGGAGGAAACTTGGAAAGAAATACGGGCCGGAAAATTGGCCTTAATGATGCCGGTCAGGACATCCACGGAAGGCCTCTGAGTGGCGATAATGAGATGAAGGCCGGCCGCCCTTGACATTTGAGCCAGTCGAGTAATAGCTTCTTCGACCTGTCTGGAGGAGGCCAGCATCAGATCAGCGAGTTCATCAATAATGATAATAATATAGGGCAGGAACTTCGGGGCATCTGACGTCTTTTCATCCCCGTGACTTTTGTGCTCTTTGAGGATCTTGCGGTTGTAGGTGTTGATGTTTCTTACGCCCTTGTCGGAGAGGAGCATATATCGCCTCTCCATCTCTTCCACGGCCCAGGCCAAGGCCTTTGTGGCCTCCTTGGGTTGGGTTACCACCGGGTGGAGGAGGTGGGGGATGTTTTGATAAATGGAAAGTTCAATCCGCTTGGGGTCAATCATGAGCAAACGAACCTTGTGAGGGGAAGATTTAAAGAGGATGCTGTTGATCATGGCGTTGATGGAGACGCTCTTTCCCGCGCCGGTGGCCCCGGCCACCAAGAGATGGGGCATTTTGGCCAGATCGGTGACCACAGGTTCTCCGGTAATGTCCTTCCCAAGGGCGATGGGCAGTTCATATTTGCTTTCTTTGTAAGAAGGGTTGGTAAGGACCTCCTTGAGGTAGACCATTTCTCTCTGGTTATTGGGGATTTCAATGCCTATGGCTGCTTTTCCCGGGATAGGGGCGACGATCCGAATGTTGGAGGCCCTGAGAGCCAGGGCCAGGTCATCAGAGAGTCCCGCTACCTTGCTGATCTTTACCCCGGGAGCGGGCTTGAACTCGTACATGGTGATTACCGGCCCCGGCAGGATCTCCATGACCTCCCCTTCGACGCCAAAGTCCGCCAGCCTTTTCTCCAGGCGCCGGGCGTTCATTTCCAGGCTTTCCTGCTGTACACCCATGTCCCCCTTTTGGGGAGGATCGTCGAGGAGATCAAGGGGTGGTGGATTTAGGGCCTCAGCCTGATGCATAAAAGGGAATAACTCCTGTTCCGGTGTTTGCTCCGGGGGGGGTGGAGGTTCCACAATGGTGACCTTGGGCTTGGATTTGATCTTGTGATGAGCCATTCTGGTCTTTTGAGCCCGCTTTTTCCTCTCCTTCCTTTTGGTCAGGGAATCTCGAACGGCCCTTATAAATAGGAGGACCCGCACACCCACACCTGAAAAAATCCCGCCCAGCGAGAGGCGGGTCAAGAGCATGAGAGAGATAATAACCACGGTCAGGAGAAAGGCATAGGCCCCGAAGGGATTCAGGAGCTTCTTGGTCAGGTGGGAGATATGAAGGCCCAGGAGGCCCCCTGCCATGATCTCACCGTCATTGAAATGTAGAGGCCCTGTAAAATGTATGCTTAAGATGGCGGAAGAAGAAGCGATCAGGGCGATCGAGCAGATGATGCCCTGTATAGGGGATGATAGGGGCCGGCCTCTGAAGGAGAGGACCGCGAGAACAAAGAAAAGGATGTCCAGCCAGAAAGACGAAAAACCCAGAAAAAAGATCAAGGCACCGGCCAGGTGGGCCCCCACCGTCCCAAAGGGGTTTTGGGCCTCTCCGACGGGTCCGGTGACATTCCAAAATAGCTGGTCCTCAGGGTGATAAAAGAAAAGACTGCCTCCTATGATAAGGGCGATAAAAAGGAATATGAGGCCCCTGATTTCTTTTCTCAAGGGGTGTGCTCTGCCGTGTTTATCACGGGTATCCGTTTTTCGGGTCAACGCCGTACTCCCTGATAAAAAATCCAATCAAAAACTATAATATAATCACACCGAGGCCCGATCTTCAAGCCCTCGGCCTGAGGCTAAGCGGCGATGATGATCGGGAGAATAATGGGGCCCCTTTCCACGACCTCGTAAAAAAAGCGCTTGAGCCGCTTTTGAATTTTTGACTTTACCTCGGAAAGAGGCGGAGGAGAAGGGTGCTCAAGCTCGTCAAGCACCTCCAAAACCACGCACTTGGCGTCCTCAAGGATAAAGGCGCCTTTTTCTTCAAAAACAAATCCCCTGGATATGATATCAGGGCCGTAAATGGTGTCTCCGGTTTCTTCACTCAGGGCGAGGAGGACAATCACGATGCCGTGGCTGCTCAATCTGCGCCTGTCACGCAGTACCATATCTCCAATGTCTCCCACCCCTTTGCCGTCCACCAGGATGCGGCCGGTATGGACGGGGCCTTCCACTCGCGCCCTTTCACCGTCAAAGACGATTACATCACCGTCCTGTGCGATCAGGACGTGTTCGTCCGGGATTCCCATGTCCACAGCCAACTGGGCGTGTTTTACCAGGTGCCGGTATTCTCCATGAATGGGTACAAAATAGCGGGGTTTTACAAGATTGAGCATCAGCTTGAGCTCTTCTCTCTTGGCATGGCCTGAAGTATGTATCTCGGAAACCTTCTCGTAGACAACTTCGGCTCCCATGCGGTAGAGACTGTTAATAATGGAGGTAATGGCCCGTTCGTTACCCGGAATGAAACGGGAAGAGAGAATGATCGTGTCTCCCGACTTGATCTTGATGCCTTTATGAGTCCCCCTGGCCATTCTTGTAAGGGCCGACATGGGCTCGCCCTAACTCCCGGTGGTAATAATAGTAAGGTTACCGTCAGAGCATTTTTCGATTAATCGCTCTTTGATCTCCACATTTTCGGGCATATGAATAAAGCCCAGTTCCCTGGCTAGCTCTACATTGGTGATCATACTCTTTCCATTAAAGACCACCTTTCTTTGATATTTCACCGCCAGTTCAATCACCTGCTGGATTCGGGTGATATTGGAGGCGAAGGTGGCCACAATCACCCGCCCCGTACAGACCCGGAAAAGCTCTTCCAGGGTCTTCCTTACATCCCTTTCACTCAGGGTAAAACCTTCTTTTTCGATGTTGGTGGAATCGGAAAAAAGGGCCAGAACGCCCTTTTCCCCATAATAACCGAAACGATTGAGGTCCGTGAACTGGGCATCTACAGGTGTGGGATCGATTCTGAAATCCCCTGAATGGAGCAGGATGCCTTCGGGCGTGTGGATGGCCAGGCCAACCCCGTCGACGATGCTGTGATTTACACTAATGTACTCCAGAGTAAAGGGCCCCAGGTGGGACTGCTCCCCCGCCCGAACGGTTCTGAGATCGGCACGGTGCATCAGATGGTGCTCTTTGAGCTTTTCTTTCAAGAGGGCCAGGGTAAAGGCCGTGCCGTAAACAGGGATTGGAAAATCCTTAAGGAGAAAAGGCATGGCCCCTATATGATCTTCGTGACCGTGGGTGAGAACGATTGCTCCCACCCCCGCCCTATTCTCTTTCAGGTATTGAAAATCGGGAATGACCAGGTCCACGCCGGGCATATAGTCTTCAGGGAACATGAGGCCTGAATCCACGACGAGGATATATCCGTCGTGTTCAATGGCCATCATATTGAGGCCGATTTCTCCCAGCCCGCCTAAGGGAATGACTTTTAACATGCTATTCTTTCTTATTCAGTCAAGTTCCGCCTCAAAGAGGGTGAGAATAAGGGAATGTGGAAACTTGACATGAATTCTCATCTCAGTTAGAGGTTTCAGGTCCGTGCCACCATGGTAAAGCAGGCCTTTTAGAGACTGTTATTCTGCTGAATAAACAAGAGCTTATACCTTTATTATCCATCCGTCAATAGGGAATGCATCTTTAGAAAGCATCGGGTTGAAAATCGGCTTGATTTAGATTTTTGCTTTGTGTTAATGATAATTAGGTGAAACATGGCAGTTGCTGCGATTCACCGGGCCTACCCTGATTCAATCGCCCATAAGAAGTCATGAGGAAGAGAATTTGGGGATGAATTGAGGGGCTACCGCAAAGATGCATCGAGAAGGGAGGGAAAGCGAGCCATGGCTGGTGTGAACAAGGTTATCTTGGTGGGAAGACTGGGGAGAGATCCGGAGGTGAGATACACGGCCAGCGGTGCGCCTGTGGCCAGCTTTAGTGTTGCCACCTCAGAGGAGTGGAGGGACAAAGATTCGGGCGAAAAAAAGGAGCGTACTGAGTGGCACAGGATCGTGGCCTGGCGCCGTCTTGGAGAAATCTGTGGCGAGTACTTGCACAAAGGCAGTCAGATTTACATAGAGGGAAGACTGCAGACCAGGGCCTGGGAAGACCGCGATGGCAACAGGCGCTACACCACGGAGGTGGTCGCCCAGAATATGCAGATGTTAGATACGGTCAATAAGGGAGGCAAGGCCATCTCCCCTGATGAGAGCTTCCCTGGTGAAGAGCCGGTGGGCGTCCCGGATGACGATATCCCCTTCTAGGTGTGATTCGTCGGCCCTGCAAACAAGGAGGGACAGGGGCGAAGGCTAGGTCTTGTCTTCTACGTTTTCCTCTTTTTCTTCAGGAGCGTTTATTTCTTCAGGATGTCGGGTCGCTTTCTTAAAGTTTTTGATGCCCTTCCCTATTCCGCTGCCGATTTCCGGGAGTTTACCCGCCCCAAAAATGATCAGAATGATGATCAAAATAATGATCAACTCTGGCATGCCGATGCCGAACATTGAGTCACCTCCATGCTCAGGGGATTAAGTCTCCTCTTCATGGCCCAACTGTTGAAATTCAGTAGAGCCTTTGAACGCCCTTAGGGCCTGCTGGTATTGAAGCCAAACAGACCACAGTTTCAACCATTCCTCATTATGCCAGAGTATATGGGATTCCTTTTTTCCACTGGATATTTCCAGAAAATCATCCAACTCGGCACGGCAACTCTCACACAGATTAAGTTCCGGAAAGGGGGGCGTAGCCTTAGGGGATGAATCACTTTCTCTTAAGTGATAGCCGCACATGGCACACTTGAACTGGCAAGAAGAGCACTGGACAATTCTTCGGACAGTCTGAAGCCTCATCCGATAGAACTCTACGTGCTCCTTTCGCCTTTTGTCGTTCAGTTTGTCGGTGATACTGAAGACCTTGCTCATGGACCCCTTGACCCTCTAACAGCCGTTTTATTAGAAAATATTATCACCAAGGCCCAGGGGAGTCAAGGTATCTCCCCGGCCCGTCAGAAACTTCCCATGACCTGGCGGGCGGTTTTTCCCAGTGTGGCCAGGTTCATGGCCACGGTAATACCTGCGGCCTGGAGGGCCTGGATCTTATCCTCGGCCGCCCCCTCACCCCCTGAGATGATGGCCC
>Ga0180432_10003452_pt1 | contig 22497 bp, 13 predicted proteins | sample SS_ome_10_FD_132414 | JGI IMG/M metagenome (GOLD analysis project Ga0180432, IMG submission 132414) | Hypersaline lake sediment archaeal communities from the Salton Sea, California, USA - SS_1_MS_2 metaG | ecosystem: Environmental > Aquatic > Non-marine Saline and Alkaline > Hypersaline >...
CTGAAAACCAATTTCCCGTTAGTCCGGTCGAAAGCAACCGGCAATGCCCTGCCGCTGGGAACAAACAATTGGTCCTTTGAAGCCAGCCAGTATCCCTGCGGCGACAGATCGTTGCGATTCGCGCTCTCCTGGCTGATCGTGTCGTTCTTCCATACGGCGGAACCGTCGCTTACCCTTACGGCGTGCAGGAACACGTTTTCGTGCGGGAATATCCCTGCGCCGAAGTACGCGATTCCATCATCGACCAGCACGCCGGTTCTTATGGGCCAGCGCGAAATCATCTTGCCGTGTCCGAGGAGTTGCTCGTCATTTGGTCCTCCGCGAACCTTCCAGAGGAGTTTGCCGTCGCGAGCATTAAGGCAATATACAAAACCGTCGTCCGAGCCGACAAAGACGCGATTGCCCGAAACGGTCGGCGCCAGGCGGATCGGGCCGCCGGTGAAGATCGACCAGCGTTGCTTACCCGTTGCCGCATCAAGAGCGTAAACCTTGTTGTCGGCCGACGATCCGAAATAAATCATCTCGCCGACGGCGGCAACCTGAAACGCATCGTCGAAGATTACCCGATGGCGCTGCTTCCAACCTTCTCTTGGCCGTACAGCCGGTCTCGGCCAGGCCGGGCGAGGAGGATGAGCCGGTACATAGACCCAATCCATAGTTAGCGGCGCCGGCAGTGACTCCGACGTTGCACCGGTGCGCGCGACGTCGTGCCGATATGTGGGCCAGTCCTCGGCCAAAGCCACTGATCCCAGCAGAACAAATCCTAAGAAAACAGAAATAGCTATTTGACGGGATTGTGTGACGTTCATTACAGGCACTCCTTCAATCTTAAAAGAATAATGTACTAATTTAACAATACTACCGACGTTGTACAGAGATATTTGTTGAGGCAATCTTGTAGAAATTTCTCTCGTCGAGAAGTTTCGGATCTAAAGCAAGAAACACGTCACGGTCCTCTTCCGCGGAATACAGTTTGATCTTCAATACGTAGGTGCCAGCCGCCAAATCCGGGGGAATGTCGAGCCTGTATCTCGTGTTGTATCTTTTGCCCCGCGCATCGGGCACCCATCTCTGATTGCCCGACTCGAACTCGAATTCGGCGGTCTGCCTGCCTGTGAGTTGGGCTTTCAGGATGTACGGATGATAGGCCGGTGCGACACCTTTATTCTCCCAGGTCAGTTTCATTTCATACGACTCGCCCGGCCGCATTTTGTCCGGGATCTCGACAGTGTGGAGAAAGAACCAGTAGCCGCACCGGTTTAGCAAATCCACGGTAAACTCCGGATTCTCGGCAAGCCAGACGTCCGCATAGCCATGAAAGCCGATGTACGTAGCGTGCAGGATTTCCATGGCGCCCCGCATAAAATCGGTACCGCTCTTTCCCTTGCCGTATTTGGCCAGTGATGAATCTGGCTTGCCTTTCCAGTTGCCTAATCGCCTTACGCCGCCGTAATGCTCCAGTTCGAGCACGGTCGGCCTGTCGCGCCATACGTCGGCAAACCATTGCGGGCTGCGCACCGTAAACGTGTCCGGATACGCGCCGATGTAATAATTGACAAGGATGCTGTCGTCGCGATAGGTGATGCCTTTCGAAAGTATGTACTTATGCATCTTTTCCCTATCGGTGAGATCTTCGATTGTGTATACGAAGTCATCCGAGCTTACAATTTGTGTCTTCTTGAAGTACTTGCAGTGAAGGTCGATGTGGACTTTGCGCTGCTCGTATCCGTATTTGGTCCGGCTGCCGGAAGACGTGTGTCCCTCGCCCCAGTCGCCGATGCTGCCGATGTCCACGTAACGCAGCCAGGGCTTGCCGTCGTACCGGGCGGCGAATGCCCTGAGGAAGTTCTCCAGCTTCTCGAGATAGACCGGATCATCGTATGCCGGCTCCCAGGGACCTTTTGGCCCGGTTCTTTTGCCCTTGTACCAGAATTCTCCCTTCGCCCCGGCCTCGACAACCCATTTGGGCGTTGCGTATTGCTGCTCGATACGATCCGTACCGGTCTCTCTGCAACTGATTCGGAAAGATATCTTCAGGCCTTTGGCCGTCCATTTGTCGATGACCTTGTCGATAACCTGCCAGTTGAATCGGCCCTCCTGCGGCTCGAGATACGCCCAGGACAATCGCAGGTAGAGATGATCCATGCCGGGAAAATCGAGCAGGTCGGAGTCCTTCGCCGCAAGGTACCTGTTGATGTGATTGTCGAAGTAATGCTGATACCAGCCCTTGTGTGGATTCTCTAAGGCGATATTGTCATTCCACTTTGAGGTCAGGTTGAACTCTTTACCCAAAGCGGCATGTTGAGGGAATCTACCTATCATGGCTGCGAGCATTGCGACGCAGAAAATCTTGATTGTATTCATAATTGTCTATTTTCCCTAAGTCAGGTAGGGTGGGCACTGCCCACCGAGAGTATCTCAAGGTTTGGTGTGCGGTGCACACCCTACCTTTTGCTGTTACTGTTTTCGATAACTTATGTACAACGGCATGATCCTCTCTGTTGTTTTGCCGGTCCCAAGTTCGGCAAACTCTGAAGATGGGAACGTCTTCGATTTGCCTTCCCTATCATCCTGGATGTAGGTCTCGTATGTCCTCTCGCCCTGCATGAAGCGCGTGATAATTGAAACATCGGCGCCGTTGGTCTTGATATAGGGATAGGGTGCTGTGTACCACAAAGGCCTGCCGTGGTTGGTGTGGACGCCGCCGAGGATTTCCACTTTGGAGCTTGAGGCTATATCGAAGCCGACTCCTCCGCCTTCAGTTTTGTAGCCGAGGATCACTACCCGGCAGTTCTGGCCGATGTGGAAGAGGTGGTCGCGATACTCATCGTTTCCCCACCGCCAGAAGATATTGGCGTTAGTGATTCCGTAATCCTTATCGAATCGTGAGATGTTCGATGAGCAGAGAAAGGCTTTGGAGCCCGGATAGTTGCCGGGATTTCCGAACCGCCCCGGGACCAGCTCGGTGCAAACGGTCCTCATGCAATCCTGCTCGATAAGGATGCGCGCCCGGCTGCCGGACTTGCACAGATCGCGAAACAGAATAGGATCGTCCGAATCTTCGCTCACGCGAAACGGCGTGGCTCCCGAAATCCTGGCGAACAGGAAGTCGACCACCTTGATATGCGCCGGGATGCTGACGGTCGGTCCGATTCGATAATGACGACCGGGGAAATAGAAAACGGATTTCGTAGTATCGTTCATTGCCTCCTGGATAGCCGCGCTGTCGTCGGTAGAACCGTCGCCTTTTCCGGCGGTCGTCCATTTCGACAGATCCTGCTCCCACGGGAAAAACGGCAATTCTTCAATAGGTAAATTCATTGATGTATCAGGCATATCACGTGAGAGTTTTTTGATTGGATCGGATACGTATTCAGTTACACTGCCGAGTTCCGCTACGTTGCCGTCCTTCCTGATGCCAGATCCATATCCGGATACCCAGATATTGCGCGCGAACAAATGGCCAATGCCATTGACATCGACAACGTCGATTGCGGCATTCGTGCTATCACCGCCGGTAAAATTGCTGTCGAGCACTACGGCGTGAGTATAAGCGTCGGTAATCTTGATCGCGGGAACGGAATTTTCGCTTCTGATTTTCCTCAGCGTTCCCGAACCCGATTCGCAGAGGATTCCCGCTTTGTTCTGATTTCTCAGCGTGATGTATTCGAGCGTCGGATTGTAGAAATACCTCTTGTGCGTGCCGATGCGGATACCGTAGTCGAAGCCTTCGACCACAATGTCGCGGAAATACCCGCACGGGCCTCCCATCGCGAAGTCGTAGCCGACAAAACCCCGGCCGTCGCCGGAGCGGATGAAAAGCTCATTTGCCTGGCCGTTATTTGCCGAGGTCCATCGGATAGCCGTGGCGCCCGGGTTGCCCTTGCCGGCGTCGATAGTGAGGTTCTTGATCGCGTTGTTGGCCTTCATCGGATTTACGTCGCGTTTCTTGCCGAACGATATGATCGGCTTGGGATAGTTCTTGTCACCGAAGGCCGGGCAATTATCGATGAGCTTGATAATCGTGTTGCGTCGGCTTTGCCCAATGAACCTAAGCCATACGCAGTATTCACGCTGAACTTGAGCTACTCTGCGCACGGGGCCGGAATAGATTAGCGTGTCGTTTACATAATACACGCCATCGGGTATGTAAATAATATACGAACAGGCCGTGGATGAGGGCTGGGTCACTTTGCGCTGCATGTCGCCGTATTTGTCCAGCTCTGTCATGATGAAGTCGTAGATTGCTATGAAAGCCTTCGTATTGTGATCGGCGTCTGCGGGATCGTCGGAACCTCGGGCGTTATACGGCGCCTTCGTAACATCAATGATCGGCCCGCCGTTTTCGAAAAAAGCATCGGCCGGATAAATCATGTTGAGATGATGACCTCTATCCCCGTCCGGTTCGACCGCGGAACACATCGCGCCAACTGCGACGAAAGCGGCTATACTGAAAATTACGACAAGTGTTCTCATAAAGCATGTTCCTCTGAGTAAAGATCCGGCCCTATACAATGGCTGATCCATATGGGCAATAATATAATCCATTTAGCTGCGACGTGCAAGGCTTGCATCGTATTTTGCCTTGAACAGAGACGTGAGCGGTGTACAATTGTCGATATAAGCGGACTTATTATCGATTCAGACGGGAAAGTAGTGAATGAGTAGTGCCGAGTTACAAAGGCAAACCAACGAATCCTTTGAAACTAAAGCTAAGGAGAAGAAAAATGTATAAATTGCCGATCTTGTGCTTGTTGTTGATTTCCATTTTGCCGGGCTGCCTGCGGCATAACAACTGCTACGAACAATGCTACGCAGCGATGAAAGTCATGCCGGAGCCGTTCGACGGAAAGGTGGAATATTTCCCAACCACGGGTGAAATGGAAACCATGGGTGAACTGGAATATGTAAGGATGAAGAATTTCTCCGATTGCATTATTGTAGGCAAATCACATTTCTCCGGCCCGCCTATATCGCCGAAGGTCCTGAAGCGATTCGCGGCAAAGAAGGGCGCGAACATAATTCTGTGGCAATGGTCACCGGAAAGAGCCGGCTTACAGCATGAATGCTGGTGCAATCCGATCGGGAGCCATCATGTAGAGATTGAAGATACTTCCGATGAGAATATGGTCGAGTTTACCTCAAAGTCCGTATCGGTTCGCGGCTCAGCCGCTTCCGGTCCCGGCGCCACACTGATATATGCACATCGGATTTGGTTTCTGTACAGGAATGAACAGAAACAGTAGCATCGGTTGTCGTAGTCGTCAATTCTCGGCAGAGGATAGAAGCAATTTGCGAAATGCCTATATACTTTGCCGAGTCGCACGATGTATACATCAGCAGGAGCCTCGATGATGTCAACGCCGGCGCGGTGCCTGGTGGCATGGTCCTTGTATTGGTGCGAAAATTTGTCTTTTTGGTCCTTGATTTTAGTAATCGGGCCGTTTTATAATGCATAAGCTTTCGCAGTACAAAATGATGACGTAAAACTCACTACAGTTGTAGAATTGGAGAAATCAGACATGACACACAGACAGAAACTAACACGACGAGAACTTTTGAGGAGTTCGGCAATGGCGGCCGGAACGCTGGCCCTGACCGGCGCGACCGCTCCCTTAGCCGAAGCAAGGGGCAGCGACACAATGCGCGTCGGCGTAATCGGTTGCGGCGGGCGAGGCTCCGGTGCGGCTAACAATTGCGTTGAGTCTTCGCAGGGTGTGAAGATCGTTGCTCTGGCCGATGCGTTCGGCGACCGCCTGACAGGTCTCAAGGGCAAATTCAACGTCCCCAACAATCGTTGCTTCACGGGCCTTGACGGCTACAAGAAGCTGATGGCCCTGGATGATATTAACATGGTAATCATCGCTACGCCGCCCGGATTCAAGGCTCCGCAGTTTGCCGAGGCCGTCAATCGCGGCAAGAACGTCTTTATCGAAAAGCCCGTGGCGACCTGCCCGGCGGGTATCAAAATGATGTTAGAGGCTTCGGAGAAGGCGGCCCGGAAAGGCCTGGGAGTAGTAGCCGGAACGCAGCGACGGCATGAGCCGAAGTATGTCGAGACGATGAAAAGAATCCACGACGGCGCAATCGGCGAGATCGTTTCTGCTCAGTGCTACTGGAATATGGGAGCCCTCTGGGTCGACAGAGCCAGACAAAACTGGGAGAATTACAAGAGCGGCAAATACTCCGACGTGGAATGGCAGATTCGCAACTGGCTGTTCACCGGATGGCTCTCGGGCGACCACATCGTCGAGCAGCACGTACATAATATCGACGTTGTCAACTGGGCGTTCGGAACCATTCCCGAGCGGGTACGCGGTGTTGGTGGCAGGCAGTACCGAACCGAGCCTCAGTACGGCAACATCTTCGACCACTTCGGCATCGAGTTTTTCTATCCTGACGACGTGCGTACGATCAGCACGTGTCGACAAATCGACAAAACGAGCAGCAACGTCAGCGAGCGCGTGGCCGGCACGAAGGGCTGGAGCAACTGCGCCGGCAAAATCGTCGGCGAGAACTCCTGGAATTACGAGGGACCGAATCCCGATCCATACGTTCAGGAACATACTGATCTGATCAAAAGCATTCGTAGCGGTAATCCGCTCAATGAAGGTAAGCAGGTTGCCGAGAGCACTTTGTGTGCGATAATGGGCCGCGAGTCGGCTTACTCGAGACAGCAGTTCAAGACGTCGTGGTTCATGAGCCAGTGTACGCTGGATTATCTGCCGCCGGAAGACATGAAGCTGAGCGATTCGAGACCGCTCGAGCCGTTTGCTATTCCGGGTAAGTATAAGTTGCCCGTTTCGGCGTAGGGTGGATCGAGATGAAGACTCGGGAAGGAAATACCAAGCAAAGCGCACCGGGTTCATAATGAAGAATCAACCATAACGATCAAAGGAGATTTATAATATGACAGCGTCAGAAAAAAACAAAGGCATATCCGGCAAGAAAGCGATTGCCGCCGGCGCAATGGCGACCGCCGCTTCGGTAGCGCACGTCGCCCACGCACGGGCGTCGGGCAAGATCAAAGTGGGTCTGCTCGGATGCGGCGGACGCGGCAACGGCGCCGTGCGTCAGAACCTCAACGCCGATCCGGCAATTGAGGTGATCGCGCTGGCCGACCTGTTCGAGAACAAGGTCCGCAGCACTCGGGAAAAATTGCAAAGAGACGAGAAGTACAAAGGTCGCATCAAAATCGACGATGACCATCTCTTCTGGGGCCTGGACTGTCACGAGAAGATCGCCCAGTGCGAAGCTGACCTTCTGTGTATGGCGACCGCGCCGGCATTTCGCGGCAGGCAGATGATGGCTGCCATCAAGGCGGGCAAGCACATCTTCACCGAAAAACCCGTAGCGACCGACGTCGCCGGCTGTCGAGAGGTCATGGCGGCATCGGCGCTGGCCAAAGAAAAAGGCCTTGCAATCGTCTGCGGCACACAGCGCCGGCACGAATTCAGCCGGGTTGAGCTGATGAAACGCATCCACGACGGTCAGATCGGCGAACTCGTCGGCGGCCAATGCTACTGGTACGGCGGCGGAATCTGGTACCGAGGCAACCTGCCCTATGAGGGCGCCAGCGAACTCGAGTGGCAGTGCAACAACTGGTACCATTTCACGTGGCTCTCGGGAGACCAGATATGCGAGCAGCACATTCATAACATTGACGTGTTGAACTGGTGCTTCAACGGGCCGCCGGTCAAGTTCATGGCCGTGGGCGGTCGCGCCTGGCGAACCTACAACGAAAGCCAGGTCAAGGGTGCTAAAGAGGCCTGCCGCGTGTTCAACAACGGCAGCGAGGCAGGCTGGGAGAAATACAACGGCGACATTTGGGACCACATCTATGCCGAGTTCGAGTATGCCAACGGCGCTCGCTGCCTGAGCTTCAGCGGCCACAGCCCCAGCAACTTCGGCGGCAACAGCGAGAAGGTCGTCGGCACCAAGGGCAAGAGCAACTGCAGCAATACTATCGAAGGCGAGAATCCGTGGAAGTACAGCGGCAAGCACGTTAACGGCATGGACCAGGAGCACATCGACCTGATCCAGAGCATTCGCAAAGGCCAGCCGCTCAATGAGGGCCAGCGCATCGCCGAGAGTACGCTAACGGCGATTGGTGCGCGGATCGCAGCGTTTACCGGGCGAACGTTCAGTTGGAAGTGGCTGCTCAATTCCAGCAAGCAGAAGCTGGTGCCGGAGCAGGCGGACCTCAAGCCCGGACGCGGCATATTCCACCCGATAGCGACGGGCCGCGACCCGCTCGTATAGATGTGGCAGACTGTTATATGTGATTCAATTGTCCAAAAAGGGTGGCAGCCTCAAACCAAGTTTGGGGATGGCTTGTGTTGTATTCACCATCCCCAAAGCCTTCGGCCTTGAGGATGCCACCCAATCTTGAAAAAAATAACTCAAGAATTAAGACATGTAGGATGGGCGGATTTCCACCGTATGACGTCCTGCGGGTTGCCCATGCGGTTTTGCCAGCGCTTTGTTCAATAGCAGAAGGAGAAATGTGACATGACATTCACGAGAAGAGATTTCCTCAAGACTACAGCTCTTTCAGCGGCTGGTTTGGGGCTGCCTGGAATATGCAACGGACAAAGGGGCCGGAAACGGCCGAACTTCGTCGTCATTTTTCTCGACGATTCGGGCTGGGGTGATTTCAGGCCGTTTGGCGATCCCGCTTACAAGACGCCAAACGTTGCCCGGCTTGCCGCCGAGGGCTGCCGGTTCAACAACTTTTACGTGCCGCAGGCAGTCTGCTCGGCGTCCAGATCGGCGCTGCTGAGCGGTTGCTTCCCCGGCAGAACGAAGGTCTTCGGCGCGCACGGCCCCAAAGCCAGGGGGCTCGATCCGAAATATGCCACGATAGGCCAGGTTATGAAGAAGCGCGGATACACCACTGCGATCTTCGGCAAATGGCACATCGGCGATCAGCCTGAAACTCACCCTGCCGCGAGAGGATTCGACGAATCCTGCGGGCTGATGTATTCCAACGATATGTGGGAGTTTCATCCGGAGAATCCGGAATACTGGGGCAAATATCCGCTCAAGTTCTGGGAGAACAACAAGGTTACGATCGAACGAGTCACCAGGAAGCATCAGCCGATGCTCACAACATGGTACACCGAGCATGCCGTCGATTTCATAAATCGGCACAAGGACGAGCCGTTCTTTCTCTACGTCCCGCATTCGATGCCGCACGTGCCGCTGTTTGTAAGCGACAAGTTTAAGGGTAAATCCGGCGCCGGCCTTTTCGGCGACGTTATGATGGAGGTGGACTGGTCCGTAGGTCAGATTAACAAAGCTCTGAAGGCCAACGGCCTTGAAGACAACACGATGGTGATTTTCACTTCGGATAACGGCCCGTGGATTTCCTACGGCAATCACGCCGGTACAACGCCGTATCGCGAGGCAAAGGGAACCGGCTTCGACGGCGGCACTCGCAGCGCCTGCATAATGAAGTACCCCGGCACGATCAAAGCCGGCACAGCATCGACGAAGACCCTTTGCACCGTTGACATACTTCCCACGCTTGCCGCTCTGGCAGGAGCAGATTTACCGGAGAATCCTATCGACGGCAGAAACGTTTCGGATTTGATCGTCGACAAGCCCGGAGCGAAGAATCCGCACGACTATTATCCCTTCTCCACAGGCAGGAGATTCGAGGGGATAATAAGCGGCGACGGACGCTGGAAGCTGCACCTGCCGCACGGGTATCGAACGCTTGTCAAAGCCGGCAGAGACGGACAGGCCGGTAAATACAAGCAGGCGAATATCGGGCTGTCGCTTTTCGATATGGAGAAAGATCCTTACGAGACGACCAATGTGATTTCCGATCATCCCGACATTGCCGAAAGGCTTCAGAAGCTCGCCGAGCAGCACAGGAAGCGATTCTATCCGAAGCAGAAAACCTGATTGTAACGGACAGTCTTGTCATTCCCGCGAAGGCGGGAATCCAGAAACGCTGATATGCTTTTTGTTCAGGAGGTTTACAATGAAACGATTTACGATTGTGTTGACCGCCGTTCTGGCCGTGTTGCTAAGCGGGACCGTAATCTGTGCTAAGGAAACGACAACGACGAAGGTTTTCACGTACAAAACGGTCGGCGAAAAAGAGTTAAAGATTCACCTTCATTTTCCACCCGGATGGAAATCCGGGGACAGGCGCCCTGCGATTATCTTCTTCTTCGGCGGAGGCTGGACGGGCGGGAAAATAGATCAGTTCGAGTTCCAGGCGGACTACCTGGCCGGTCGCGGCATGGTAGCCGCAAGGGCGGATTATCGCGTCAAAAGCAGGGATGGTGTTACTCCGGACAAGTGCGTGGAAGATGCCCGCAGTGCCGTGCGCTGGATGCGCAAGAATGCCGGGCGGCTCGGAATTGATTCCCAGAAACTGATTTCTTCGGGCGGCTCTGCCGGCGGGCACTTAGCGGCATGCATGATGATCGCCGACAGCGTCGAGGCCGACGGTGACGATTTGTCGATATCGACGATTCCACAGGCGATGGTGCTCTTCAACCCCGTGCTCAGCTTCGAGCACGAGCAGATGATCACGAGACTTGGTGGCGACAAGCGTCTGGCTCGCAAGATATCGCCGACTTCGCACCTGGCCAAGAACGCTCCGCCTGCGTTGATCATTTTCGGAACCAATGATCGACTGAAAGCTTTCGGGGACGCATATTGGAAGAAGGCGGAAGAAGTCGGTGCACGTGCCGACAAGTTCCTTGCCGAAGGCCAGGGGCACGGCTTCTTTAACCGCTCACCGTGGCAAGAGCGAACGCTTATCGCCGCCGACAAGTTCCTCGCCTCACTCGGCTACCTGAGGGGATCGCCCACCGTCGAAGTGCCGCAAGGCGAAGCGGCGGAACGTCCGGCCCGGCAAGCGCCGGCGGACCGTCCGGGCAGGCAGAGTCCCGACCGAGCCGGCGTAGTCGCACGCTGGATGAAAATGGACAAGAACAATGACGGCAAGATCAGCTCTGAAGAAGCCCAGGGGCAGCTCAAGAAGAATTTCGACCGGGTAGACACCAATAGCGACGGCTTCGTAGATCGCGACGAACTTGTAGAGCTTGGCAAACGCTTGCAGCGCAACAGAGGCGGAGCCGCACGCAAGAGAGTTCATCCCAACGTCGGCAACTGGAAGAACCTCTTTACGGAGGACCTTTCAAACGCGATTTTCACTAAAGGAGTATGGACGGTTGAAGATGGGGTCCTGACGGCGAGCGAGGACCAGGCTATCTGGACGAAGAGGGATTACGACAATTTCATTCTCGATCTGGAATTCAAGACGGCCTCCGGCACGAACAGCGGCGTAGTCGTCTACTGCAGCGACATGAAGAACTGGATTCCGAATTCGGTCGAGATACAGATTGCCGACGACTTCGCGGAAAAATGGGCCAAATCGCCGAAGACGTGGCAGTGCGGCGCGATCTTCGGGCATCTGGCGCCCACGAAGTCAGTAGTGAAAAAGCCCGGCCAGTGGAATCGCTTCACCGTCACCTGCGTGGACCGGAAAATCGACGTCGCGCTCAATGGCGAGCGGATTACATCGATGGACATGAGCCTGTGGACCTCGGCCAAGACCAATCCGGATGGGTCCGAGATTCCACCGTGGTTGAACAAACCGCTTAGCAAAGCCCCGACCAAAGGCAGGATCGGCTTGCAGGGCAAGCACGCCGGGGCGCCGATCTGGTTCCGCAATATCAAGATCAGAGAGCTGCGCTGACGGGTTTAGTAGTTCTATTAGCTTCGTCGATCAGATAGAAAGCACCCGCCCGAGGAACGTTGACGGTTGTCTTTCCGAAGCCGGGAATGGTTATGGTGACGTTGCGTTTTTCTTCCAGCGGGGCATGGGTGTAAACAAGCCATTGTTTATTGCCGGTTTCGCCCCGCATGAGGGCAAGGCTGAACACCGGAATATTGGTTTTGTATTCCCACGGCCGCGGCGGATCCAGGCTCGTATCCAGCAGGAACCAGCGATTGACGTTGCGATACTTCTCAGGGACGTTCTCCTGGTAGGGATGTTTATAAGCTTTGTTCGGCACGAGTTTGCCATAACGCCAGAACTCAGTCAGCGTTTTGTCGGCATAGATTCTATCGACGGCGAACAACAGGCGCTCGAAGAAAGGCCTCCACGGTTCGAGCGGTGTCGTGCTGCCTCGAAACTCGCGGACGACTCGCGGCCGCAATAGCCACATACCGAACTGGACCCAGCCTAAATGGCGGTCGGGTGTATAGGTCTGGCCGTCCCTGGCGTACTGACATGCCTTGGATTTCTTGAGCATCTCCGGAGTACACTCGGTTTGCGGCGTCCAGTTGGATGCGTTGCCGTCCCACGTCGATATTTCCCACCAGAAGTCGGGGTTGACCTTCCACGCCTCTTCGAGCTGGAATATCCAGTTCATCGATTGAATCTGGGTGGAGAAGACCCAGTGGTCTCGATTATCGTTCCAGTTATGAGTATAGTACGATGGGCTGCCGCCGTCCCAGATATGCCAGTTAGGGCTGGTCCACTCATCGGTGATGAGAGAGTAATCCTTCCAGGCCGACCAACGCCCGAAGTGCGATGGCCCGAATGCGCCGTAGCCGACGAACCGAACGTTCTTCTTCCATGTCTCGCTTATCAGGGCTTCCCGCATCGCCTTGAACATGACGGGATATCGCTCCATCCAGCCTTCTGCGGTGACACGCCGCTTGAATACGTCCGAACGGCCTATACCGTACTTGTCCAGATAACGTTTGGACTGCTCGACCTGATGCCATCGCAGATCGGGCGCTTCGTTGTTGCCGACGAACAGAACCAGCGGTGGATCAGGGTATATATGCTGGATTCTCTTCATCGCCGGCGTATCGACGTACTCGGCGGCCGGATCGCGCCATGCATCGGTCGGTCCGAAGGGACTGAGCTTCACCTTACCGTTAGTTGTGATCACGGCAGGGCACTTCTCAGGGGGCAGCTCTCGGTACTGGCGTTTGACCAGTATTGCTTCCCACTGCGTGCCCCTAAAACAAATTGGCAGTTTGTGTTCTCGGCAATAAGCCAATATGTCGTTGTAGTAGTCGTTGAATTGCTTTGGATCTTTATCGGAATCATCGGGATTGCCTTTCGGCCAACTGAGCCAGGGCAGGATGTGATGACCATATCTGAGCAGTTCAAGCTGGTATTGCGGCGTCCAGCCGCGACCCTGGCTGCCCATATTCCAATGGCTGACCAACGGCAGCGGCCGGCCCGCCGGCCCGTTAGGCGGCAGCAAAGCCTCCCGTCTGATTTCGGTCGCAATGTTCTTACCGGATCCCGCGGCCAACACCGAACAGAACAAGACGCACATACAAGCAGTGGATATAATCTTCATTGCATATCCGTTCAGTCAAAATCAAGGCCCACACCCACGAGTTTTGGGTGTGGGCCCATCACAAGGTTTTATATCCACAATTCTACTGTTTGGCAAGCCACAAATCAGTAGGCGAACTTACCCGGCCAACGGTTACTGTCCGTTGGTAGTTGCCGTTATCTCGGATTCAGTCAGAGCGCGGTTATAGACGCGGAGGTCGCTGATCGCCCCGTCAAGATACTTTTGGTAACCGGCCGGGTCCCAGATATAGGCCCCAATCCGTACGGGCTGCTCATTCACGTGCAAAGTCCCGGTCACTACATCCTCAGATACTTCCAGGACTCCATTTATGTATATCCGCTCCGGGCCGGCGCTGTCATAGACGAATGCCAGATGGTAGAATTCCCCGGTGTTCAGCATAGCCCCGCTCTTGACTGTTAACTTGGACTGACCGACGTCCCCGGTTTCGGCCCATTTGACGCCGTCCATGAGCTGCATACGCGGCTCGCCGTCCTGTATCCAGCAGTTCCATCCACGGGAGGTGTCGGGATTTTGCTCCTTGGTGACGATCGGCCGGCGGTCGTCGGCGGCATCCAGGTTCACGAAAGCCGTGATCGTAAACGCATCGGTCAGATTGAGGGCCGGATCGTGAGCAACCTCCACGTATTGGTCGATGCCGTTAAGGACCAGTGCACCGCCCGATATGCTCGCACCGTTAACAGCCGTACCATCGTGCCCATTGCCCGAACTGTCGGTTGCTATATCACCGGAATTCTCATCAAATAACCACCAGGCGACAAGACTCGGATCGGCCGGAGCCTCTGCCGGACGGTAGAGCGCGATATCGTCGAAGAGCATCTTGCCGGAACCGCCGGTCTTGACGTTGTTCTTATCGCCGAAACCGATGCCTACCGAATTAACATTAGTAAGGTCAATGCCCTGGTTTGCAAATTCCTGTAAATCGATGGTCCACCGGGTCCATTTGTTTATCTGCGCCGCAGCGGGATCGTCATGATAGACGGCGGTAGTTTCATTGAGAATCACATACATCGGCTCGGCGGCATTGGATGCGTTGCCCTTGAACCACAGCGATAAAATTCCAACGCCTTCTTCGGTCCAGTCACGAGGATAATCCAGGGTTATGTTTGCCTCGGAGTACTTGCCGTTGTTGTCGTAGGAATAAGGCATCGATGAGTTGCCACCATGCACATGATTATGTTCGAGCAATGGAAGGTCGATGTTGCCGACCTGCGAGCCGTTTGTTGTGGTTCCGAGACCATCTTTCCATATCAAGTATATCCGCTTACTTGCGGGATCATCTTCGGGCAGATCATTGTACGACTCGAAATCGTCGACGGTGATGTAGTCGGCCGTCTTGAAGCTCCATACGTTGCCCTTGCAAGTGTTTGCGCCAATCCCATCGACGCGCCAGTAGTAGGTGCTGTGCCAGGCGAGTTTGCCGGGATTATGGCTCTCGGATCCCAGTGGTTTGTTGCCTTGATACTCGGACGAAGCCGTTGTGGCGTTGCGCACCGCGTTCTTATCCGTGCCGAAATATACGTCGCTTGAAGTCGCGCTTTCGCCGGGAGTCCAGCTAAGAGAAGCGGTCATTTGCACACCGGTTGCGCCGTTAACGGGACTGGGATTGCCCACGGCGCCGGGAGTCGAGAATGCCCAGACTTCGCCTTTGTGCGTCGTTGCGACGTCGGTCTCATCGACGCGCCAGTAGTAGACTTTCTCTCGTTCGAGCGACTCCGGTTTAAAAGTCGCTGTTCCCTGCATCGTGCCATCCGTGGCGTTATTCACGTCGTCGTAGTTGTCACCGAAGTACACAATGTGGAGCCTGGCGCCGTGGCCGGGTGTCCAGCTAAGCTCGACGTCCAGATCCACGAATTCGGCGCCATCGGCGGGGCTGGGATTGTAGGCGGTTCTTGGCGGAATGGTGAAGCTCCACACGTCGCCTCTGTGTACGGTGCCGTCGGCCTGGACCTCGTCGATCCGCCAGTAGTAGGTCGTGCCGGGAACGAGACCTTCCGGATAAGGATATCCGGGGAGGCCGACCAGGTAGCTTGTGCCGATCTGATTGCCCAGGCCTGCATCCCCGGTGCCGTTGGCCACGTCGTCATAGTTGTCGCCGAAGTAGACATCGTGTGATACCGCTGCCTCATCCGGCGACCAGCTAAGGTTGGCCCACGTGTCCGTATAGTATGCGCCGTCAGCCGGGTCTGGATTGTAGGCCAGGGGCGAGGTATCCTCCAACGTCAGCTCAGATGACTCGATCCAATCGCACTGCCAATCGTTAGACGCGCCTTCCTGAAACGCCGACACTGCGATGGTTTGGCCCGGCTCCAGTCCTAAATCTTCCAGCGGGATGACCGCGTGCATCGTATCACCGGCAATCGTGTATTCGTAGTCCTCGATCAGGCCCACCTCTACCATGGCTCCGGTCGATAGGTCCAAGGCGTACGCCTCCACGCCGTTGGTGGCACCGTCGCGCCAGCCGAACATAACTATCAGATCAACGCCAATGGGGGTTTCAAGATTCGTTGCATTGCCCTCGTACTTGTCGTTGAAGAAGCCGGTATCCGGATTGTTATCCGTGTCGAGGCCCCAATGGTAGTAGTATCGATTGGTCATACCGGCCGGCGTATCGGCCGCTGCAGGCGCGAAAATACCGTATACCGTCATCGTCAGATTCAGTTTACTGTTGTCCATCCATGCCTCAATTCGCTTGATATCGCCGCTCGAATCGGCCATGTCGGACGGATCGTCCACGCCGGCGACCTGCCCGAGGGCAATGCCACCGTACCCGGTCATCGTCCATACGACGGCAAACACCACAAGCCACAGGACGCGGGATGTTGGGATGACTGAAGGGGGCCTCTCCGGGCGTCGCGTGACTGATCGGAAATTTGATACGCGAGATGTTAGAACAGACAATTTCTTACACATAATAGTTCTCCTTCAAAAAAGATTAACATATAAGACGCCGATAACTGGTCTTGTACATATCGGCTGAGGATGGCTTGTTCTTCACAGCTTTCGACTACCTCCTTCCCTAATAAAACAATCGTCAGCAATCAAGACAAGAATAGTGTCTCAGAAGTGTACAACTCCGGCTGATCTCGGCTGTCCTGGTTTCCCTGTTGCTCTGTGCCTTCCTCAGGAATCCCCGATGAGCGGGGGCTATTCCTGCATTCCGGAGAGCCGGAGATGCACAGATCATTTCATATATTTGTACCAAAACGGCTGGTAGTCGGTCAAGAACAAACTGATAAGGCGGGCAATTAAATATCTTGCCGGTCAGCTTAGTCTACATTTCATTACCCGTGGTTTTTCAGCATCCTGACAAAATTATCCGCGGTCAACTCGGCCAGACTGTCGACTATGATGTCCGCCTGGGCCAGATCGGCCCGTTTTCTTGTGGTGGTCACCGCCGCTACGGGCATTCCCGCCGCCTTGCCCGCCTCGATTCCCTGGACTGCGTCTTCAACAACAGCGCAGTGTTTTGGGGCCAGTCCGAGTCTCTCGGCGGCCCTAAGAAACGTATCCGGCGCCGGTTTGCCGTGCTCGACCTGCTCTCCGGAGACACAGGCGTCGAAACAGTTCCGCAAGTCCGCACTACGCAGGGCAAGATTGAGGTTGACTTTCGGCGCCGATGAGCCTACCGCAGTGTGAAAACCCGAGGTTCTCAAGTCTTCGAGCAGGTTCTTAGCCCCGGCGGTCGGCTCCAGACGATCGGCGATGATTTCCCGATAGCGCTGCTCCTTCCAGTCGGCCAGGCGGTCCACATCTTCGCGTGGCAATTCCCGTCCGATCAACATCGGGATGATCATGTAGTTCTGCATGCCGAACGTGCTGTAGAAGAACTCGTCCGATATGCTGAAACCCTCCTTTTCACCCAGATCGAGCCATGACTGTTTGTGCGCCCAGCCGGTGTCGACCAGAACGCCGTCGAGGTCAAAGATAACTCCCTTGTTATTCTTGCTTGTTTTCATGCGGCATATATTAACAGCGCGACGTGAAAATACCAACGTGCAAAAGCGCAAAAAGCTTAACGTGCATGAATTCTCGGTTTGAATGCCTTGGTTTTGAATTTTGTGTGATTCTATCAGGGAGCCAATTCGATTACTACACATCCACCCGGTCCGAGAGACCAGATTGCAACCGGTGCGTTCATGTTGTCGGAGACATCGGCGTTCCATGATGCGATAATTTTTTGTATTCGCAGGTTCTTAGCGGCCGAAACGCGGAAAGTGGCTGGGCGTTCGTAGCTGTCATTGGCTATTACCAGGCGCACGACTTTGCCGCGAGTGAAGGTTCCAACGACGAGATCGAAGTCTTTTCCTTTAAGTGAAACGGCGGGGCAACCGCCCGGTGGCTGAATCTGCTCGTTTCTGACCCGAGCCACATTGGAGTTGTCCCATCCGATCAATGCCGGGCCGGCCTGGCGCAGGAATCGGTTGGCCTGCTGCACGTTATAGTATGACGGCGAACGTTTTCCGTGCTGGTCTATCATCGAGCCGGGATGTCGCGGCGGGCCCTGTTCGCCGTCGTCCGGCGGCTGGGTCCAGTAGCGATACCACCAGATGCCGCGGCCGCCGTAGGCCAGCGCAGTCCCGGCCTGCCAGAATATCTCTTCCTGCGTTGGCACGCGAAGTTGCCAGCGGATTCCCTGGCATTGAGCGAACACCCAGAAGGAAATGCCGGCTTTGCGGCTCTCCTCGCGGAATAGTGCGAGGTCGCGATGCCAGCCGGTATCGATACTACGTTTCGCTTTCAAAGGATAGTGATTGTACATGAGCACGACGGGATCGACCTGGTCTACGAACTTTCGCACGTAATCGCGGTAGTTCTCGACGCCGAGCTGCTCGGGCTTTGCGTAGCCGGGGAAAAGGTCTATCAGCGGCGGATGGACCGGATCGAGCTTTGTGAAGAGATCGGAAATCTGCGAAAGGCGGCCGAACAACTCGACGGGCGGCTCGTCGCGAACGCCGTAGCCGAACAGCGCCGGATGGTCCTTATAGTCGGCGGCGATGTTCTCGACGGCGGTCGGGTCGTATTCAGAGTCGGCGGTCATCGTGATCGGGCCGATGCGTTTATCCATCGCCAGTACTCGCAGGCCCGCGGCGTGGGCCAGATCGAGCATGTTCGGATTGCTCTGGCCATCCATCGTTCCCCAGAACGGCACGATCACGTCGACGCCCGCTTCGGCCATCTCTCGATAACGGGCCGCGTTGATCTGGTTGTTGGGAGGACCCGGGAAGGCGCCGATTATGAACTCCGAGTTGACGGCTGCTTTCTGTTTCTGCTTGATCGCGTCGCGTTCGAATGGCGGTATCTTCTGATAGACCCTAACGTAGTCGACGTACAGATGATCGGGCAGTTCGGCCTTGGAAATATCGCCGGCCCATTTGCCGACTTCGAGGCTGAGGATCATGTACTGTGAGCGCCGTGAAACGCCTTTGTCGATGCGCCAAGTCTCCTTGCCGTCAACGTAGAAGATGTAGTGCTGTGGCGTCCAGAGCAACCCGATTGTGTGCCAGCCTCGCTTCAGGCCGGGAATTTCGGGGACCTTGCCGGCGGACTTGTGGTGCTCGCCGTAGCCGTCCCAGTGCAGGGTGTGCTGTATCTTGTCGCCGCGATTGCGGAGATATTCGAAGACGTCGATCTCCGTGCCCGCTTTGGCCGGATCGCCAACGGGGTTGCCGAGAGTCGGCGACTGGAGCCAGAAGGCGGACCAGTGGCCGATCTGTGTCTGAAATTTGACGCGGCATTCGAAATAGCCGAACGTCGGCTCGTACTTGCCCTGAGTGGCTATCATTGCGGTGTGGTACTTGTCGCCGGCGTGTTTGGTCGTCAGGACAAGATGTCCGTTACCGTCCGGCGAGACGGTCTCTTTGACGTTGACCGCGTCCCGGCGCGGTCCGAGCCCTCGATAAATCCATTTGTTGAGATCGAGGGTTTCACCATCGAACTCGTCCGACCAGACGAGCTTGTAGCCTTTTACCGGCAGTGCCTGAGTATGCGCCGAAAACACCGCTATGATGAGAACGAGATTCAAAGGGTGGTTGATTTTCATGAAAAGTACTCCTCAACCGATCTCGTTTGGTCATAGATACCGTCGAGATTTGATTGTTGATTTATCAGTGGTGGTTGTTTCACAGTTAGATAGACTTCAGCCGGGTGGAAAAGCTCTGTTCAATCGTCGCCGTGGTACTTGAAGGACACTTTGATTTTTGTCCGGTATGTCTTAATCTTGCCGTCTTCCAGGTGCATGTCCTGTTTGACCACCTCGGCGACGCGCATATCGCGGATGCTCCTTGAAGCGGTCTCCACCGCTGCCTGAGCGGCTTTTTCCCACGATTCGGTGCTGCTGCCGACAAGCTCGATCACCTTATAAACACTCGTTGCCATCTTAATCTCCTTTCCTTATTCTTCAGCCTTTGATGCCGGCCTGCTGTTCCCGGCATTTCGCGCATGTCCGTACGCTCTTCTGTTTTGCCGCGATTACCTGTTTCTTCGTCGTTCGACAATAGTTTGCAAGTCCATATATTGCAGGCAGGCCAACACATCGGCGAAGCGGACCTGCTTGCCCGAGGGCAACGTAACGAGTTCCTGCAAATGCGGATAGTATGCAGCAATAGGATTTCTCGCCTCCTTGTCTGTTTTGACCTCGATTCCTTTCTTTTCCAGCAGCGCGTTAAGAAACTGGAGCAGATAGCGCTTTTGCTCTTCGGCGATTTGTTTAATCTCCTCGAACGTCTGCTTCAGTTCCTCCGGCGGATGATGGCGGCCGTTGGACCAGCTACAGACGATCGGAATGTACTCGGCTTTGACGGTCTTGCCTGCTTTGGCCTTGATCGATCCGGCGCCGAGGCCGCCGTTGTTGTCGTTGGCAAATATGGACAGATAGATCTTTCCTTCGGGCAATCCGTGGATCTTCGTCACTCCCTTCGGCATTCGGTTTGCCCCGATCAGGCTCTGGAGGAACGGCCCACGCCAGCTCACGAATCCGAGAATCGGATCGGCAGAAAGCGGTTTGGTGCTGATCAGTATAAAGCCGCCATCGTTCGGGAAATCTTCATCGATGGTCACGCTTGCATTGCCCAACGGCTTGATCCGGATATTGATCGCCTTTTGCGACGGAACCATGATTCGACGGGCTATGCCGTGCAGGACAATCTGCTTGGAGTTTACTTCAGCTATGTCCGGCACCGAGGGCTTGCCGAGCCAGCTTTGAGAGACAAGCTTATACTTGCCGTTGGGGACGCCATCGAACGAGAATGCTCCTTTGGTGTCTGTTACGACAACGGCAACACCCTTCGATTCAAAGCCCTTATCAATGAAGGGCTTGAATGTCTTCCTGTCGAGAGGGATGCCCGTATCCTCGCCGCAAAGGACCACAGTTGCCTGCGGCACGGGCTTGTCATTGGCATCAACGATTACGCCCCGGATTTCGCCTGCCCTAACAAAAGAGGCAATCATGACGCACGAAGTTACGACTGCAATCAGCAAGTATCTCATCTTGGCTCCGTTCGTAAAAAAGAATCAGCGTTCGATACACTTTGCCGCAATCCGTCCGGATGTCGATGACAAACGCTTAATTATGAATCCCAATCTGTGTTCGGCTCTTTAATGTCGAGTTCCATGATCCAGGCATTACGATACAGTACTTTGTGGCCCTCACATTGCAGCTTGAGTCCGCCGGGCACGTCGGTGATTCCTTTCCCGCCCTGGTTGCCTCCGTCGATACCGGAATTCGGGCCGCCCCAGACCTTCTGGATCTTCTGGTTCGTATGCGCCCTGACCCCGTTGAAGAACATCGTCACAATTGCCTTTTCCGTGAGCTTTCCATCCTTGAACCGGGCGGCGCGGAACTTGATATCGTAAGAGTTCCATTTGCCCGTGCCGTTGTAGGCATGGTAGGGGCCTACCGCTTCATTGATAACCGCGGCCATGCCGTGCTTGCCGCCGTCGCCGTCGAGGACCTGTATCTCATAACGATTTTGCAGATAGACGCCGCTGTTGCCGCCTTTGTTGGGGATCAGAAACTCGACGTGCAGCCGGAAATCGCGATATTTCTTTTTCGTCACGATATCTGCGGCGCCGTACTTGCCCCCGTCGCCGGCCGGGTCGGTGCTCGCTATGACCGTGCCGGCATCCACCGGATCGTCGACGATCTCCCACTTGATGGGCAGAGACGACGCGAATCGCGGGCCTTTCCAGTACGTCCATTTGTCGTCCAGCAGCTTTCGCGTGCCGTTTATCAGGACCTCGGCTCCCGGCGGCGGCGCTGCTCCGACCCCGATCCCGCCGGAAGTGTTGGAGAGGGTATTTCGCCAAAGTTGAAGCGGTGGCTTGTCCCAACTGCGAGCAGTGACGATATCAATATCGCCATCGTTGTCGATGTCTCCAGTCTTGGCCTTATAGGCGCTCGTAGCGGCCAGTTTCTGTCTCCGCCACTTGATCCCTTTTTCCTGGTTGACGAACACAAATATCTCAGGATCGCTCTTTCTGATCAGTGTGGCTGCGACAATGTCGATATCTCCGTCGAGATCGATGTCATCGCCGCGAAGTGTATGACAGTAGTCAACAACGCCGACCTCGTGCTTTTTCCAGCCGTCGGGGCCGCCTCTGGGATTGTCCGATTCATACCAGGCGATGGTAAAACCGGTTTTCTCCGAGTGCGACAGAATCACGTCGTCCTTGCCGTCATTGTTCAAATCCTTGATATCGGCCATGACACTGTGATCCTGCCAGCCGCCGGTTACGTCCTCGTACCACGTCGGATCGATGTTGTGCCGCTTCCATTTGGCGGTCCGGGGATGCTCGGGATTCTCAAGCCAGAAGCCGTTCATCACTGCGTCGTGGTCGCCGTCTCCGTCGACGTCGCCGACTATCATCCCTTCGCGTTCGGCGTTGTCGGTCTTGACTTCGATCCACGAATCGGGCGATTTCTGGAAGTATACCGCGAATTTGTGCTTGGTCCGGACGACCACGTCGGGCTTGCCGTCGTGGTCCATATCGTGCACTTCGACGTCCTTGACCTCGCTGCCTTTCTCGACGGTGGCTACTTTGTGCTCTTTCCAGCCCGAAGTGGCCTTGCCGCCCGGATTCTCGTACCAGAACACGCTTGCCTCGTTATCGCTGCCCTTGGCCGTGACGA
>Ga0180432_10003453_pt1 | contig 22495 bp, 16 predicted proteins | sample SS_ome_10_FD_132414 | JGI IMG/M metagenome (GOLD analysis project Ga0180432, IMG submission 132414) | Hypersaline lake sediment archaeal communities from the Salton Sea, California, USA - SS_1_MS_2 metaG | ecosystem: Environmental > Aquatic > Non-marine Saline and Alkaline > Hypersaline >...
GGATACGATATCGTTTTAAAAATTTTTCTTCGGCAATTTGCAAATCTCAGAGATAAATATTATAATAAAAGTAATATTTTAGCCCACGGGAGAACCCTAAAATTCTTTAAGTTGAACGCGGCAATCAAGGGCAATCAATATTCGAACCGACCCTTAACCTATAAAACCATTGGGAGACAAAAGATGAAAAAATATAGACTGCTGTTCTACATCCTCTCCATCGTAATCCCGGCGGCCGTCTTTATCACAGCCGGCTGCCTGCCTCCACCGACCTACATCGGCTCGCCCGCCACCGGCGGCTCGCCCACCACAACCACCGGGAGCTGCTTTTCCGGCAGCTACACCGGAATCAGGACCGACATCTTCAACCTTTTGAACAACGAGCGCCAGAGCCGGGGCCTGACCCGACTGGGCTGCGACTCCACGTTGAGCAACATCGCCCAGGCCCACGCCGAGGACATGAACCGTAGAAACTACTTCAGCCACACCACCCCAGAGGGGAAAACCCTCAAAGACCGGCTCAGGGAGGGGGGCTCTTCCTATACGTACGTCGGGGAAAACGTCGCCTACGGCCAGGTATCGGGAGGGGAGGTGGTAAGAAAGTGGATGAACTCCCCGCCCCACCGGGAGAATATCTTGAGGAAGGAATTCACCAAGATGGGTATCGGGGCATCGGGGAAATACTACGTCCTGATCCTCGCCAAATAGCGGCGGCCCGATTCAAAATCGAAGCGGGGGGTATTTGAATTTCAAATACCCCCCATTTTTTTGTCAATCTTTTCCTTGAAATCCAGAAAAACGGGTGATATTGTATACCCGTTTTTGACACATCATACATACTATATATTTACAGGAGGAATAGATGAAGATAAAGGACGAAGAGGTTAAGCTAAAGGGCATAAAGGGGGAGGTGTCGATCAAGAGAATCGACGAGAGCGGATCCCCGAGGATAACGGCCAAGAGCGAGATCGACCTCGCGTACGGCATCGGCTACATGCACGGACACGACAGGCAGGTTCAGCTCTGGCTCATGAAGCTGATCGGCTGGGGTCGGGCCTCCGAGACCCTCGAGGGCTCGGAAGAGCTGATCGCCATCGACAAATATATGCGGTGGATAGATATGGGGGGGGACGCCAAACAGGAGCTGAAGAAGCTCGACCCGGATACGAAAAAATATATCGATGCGTACTGCAAGGGGGTGAACGCCGCCGTCAAGGATACCAAGAGGCCCTTCGAGTTCAAGATGGTAGGATACAGGCCGGAGCCGTGGACGCCAGAGGACGTTGTCATCATAGGGAGGATGATCGGGTTTATCGGCCTTACCCAGAGCCAAGGGTCGGTCGAAAAGCTCATAATCGAGATGATCCAGAAGGGGATTCCTCTCCCCAAGATCAAGGAGCTCTTCACCAACCTCACCGACAAGCCGACGGCAGAATACCTCGAAATTTTAAAAAAGGTCAAGATAGATCCCCCAATGATTCCGCCGGACGTGAAGTGGTTTTCGGCGATGCCCTCCTTTCAGGCCAGCAACAACTGGGCCGTCTCGCCTAATAAGACCGCATCGGGAAAGCCGATCCTGTCGGGAGACCCGCATCTTGAGTCTAACCGCCTCCCCTCGATCTGGTACGAGGCTGAGATGGTCGCCGGCGACGTCGTCATGATGGGGGCGACGCTCCCGGGAACTCCCTTTCTGGGAGTAGGCCGGTGCAGGGATATCGCCTGGGCGGTTACCTTTGCTTTCATGGACGTGGTCGACTACTTCATCGAGGAGGTCAAGGGTGGGAAGTACCGCCGGGGAAACAGGTGGCACGATTTTAACGTCAGGAGGGAAACCATCACGCCGAAAAAGGGAGACCCGGTAGTCGTCAGCTACTACGAAAACGACGTGGGCGTCCTGGAGGGCGTACCGGACGAGGACGGCTACTATCTCAACTACGCGTGGTCGGCGAGGAGGGGATGCATGGCCGAGTCCCTCGACGGCCTCTTAAAGGTCAACAAGGCTAAGAGCGTCTCGGAGGCGATGAAGCTCTTCTCGAACATGAATTTCGCGGTGTTCAACTGGGTCTGCGCCGACAGAAAGGGGAACATCGGCTACCAGATGAGCGGGCGCTTCCCGAAAAAGGCGGAAGGCACATCCGGGCTCCTGCCGTATCTCGCCTGGGACAAGAAGCAGCACTGGGGAAAACCGGTAAGCCCCAAACTGTTCCCCAGTCAGTACAACCCGAAGGAGGGATTTATCGCCACCGCCAACGAGGACGCAAACCACCTGGGGAAGGTCAAGATCCAGAACATGCCGATGGGAAGCTACCGCAAAGACAGGATCGCCCAGATATTGAAGAAGGGAAAGGGTCTAACCGTCGACGACATGAAGAAGATGCACTACGACACATACTCGACGCAGGCGGAGAGGTTCATGAAGGTGATCGGGCCGCTTCTGCCGAACAAGAAAAACGGCAGGATTCTGAAAGAGTGGGACCTGAGATACGAGGTCGACTCACTGGGGGCGACCCTCTTCGAGAGGGTCTACGAGGAACTGATCAAGATCGTCTTCGGAGAGAACGGCCTGGGAGTGGACGTGGTCAAATACGCCCTTGCCGAGACCGGGATATTCAACGACTTCTACGGCTTCTTCGACGACGTGCTCCTGAAGAAGAAGTCGAAGTGGTTCGGGGATATGGAGAGGGACGAGATATACAGGCTGGCGATAGAGAGGGGCCTCAAGAAGAAGGCGGTCCGCTACGGTAAGGTCCACTCGATAATGATGACGAACCTCTTCTTTGCGGGAAAGCTCCCGAAGTTTTTGGGATTCGACCAAGGCCCCTTCGAGCTGATCGGAAACCGCGCCACCATCCCCCAGGGGCAGATATTCAGGGATGCGGGAAGGGACACAACCTTCATGCCCTCCTATAGGATGGTCACAGACATGGCGGAGGACACGCTACACACGAACCACCCCGGTGGGGCCTCGGACAGGAGGTACTCGAAGTATTACAAATCGGACGTGGAGGCATATTTCACGGGCAAGTACAAGGTCCTAAAATCGGAGCGGTAAGAGACGGGGCCGGGGAGTCATTTGCGGCAGGAAACAAGTTTGGAGTCCATGGGGATGATCTTCAACAAGAAGAGGATAACCGTCACAGTAAAGCCGTACGGCCTTGTGAAAAGCTACGTGGAGGGGGGGACCTTCGAGCTGAAGGAGGGGGCGAAGCTCAAAAAGCTCCTGAGAAAATCCGGGGCGGGGGGCCTCACCTTCCCCCTGATATTGATGATAAACGGCGAGAGGGTAAATCCCTCCCACAGTTTAAGCGACGGGGACGAGGTGAAGCTCCTTAACGTGGTAGGGGGTGGCTGAGAAACCGATATTTATAGATTTTTGAGAGGAAATATACGATGTTTGACAGAGATTTGAAGAGTCTGGGAATTTCGGCAAAGGTCCTCATAACCCTCTTTTTACTGGTTATCGGGACCGGCTATCTCTCGGCGGTCTACGCTATATACGAGACCCACAGGCTCTCAGACGGCAAGGAGCCGCTGACTATGGACGACATCGTTTTGACGTTTTACGGCGACCGGGAGACGACCCTCCTCGGCTCTAAGAGCCTGGGGACGATGAAGACCTACTACGAGTCGGATGATGACATCGAGGTGGTCTTGAGCTGGATAAAGTCGGGGACGGGCAGGATCGCCTACGAGAAAACCGTAGCCCCGATATTTGCAAAGAGCTGCGTCTCCTGCCACTCTCCGAGGGGGAGCGAGAGCGGCACCCCGCTGACGAGCTTCAATGAGGTGGTGAAATACGCGGAGGTCAACAAGGGGATCGCCTTTGCGCGCCTCTCCACCCTCTCCCATACACACCTGATCACCCACGGCCTGATGTTCTTCCTCCTCTGTTTGATCTTCCTGATGAGCTCCGTGAAGGACAGGTGGAAAGTTCTATTGTATATATTATCCTTCGGGGCGATCTTCGGAGACGTCTTCTGCTGGTGGCTCTCGAAGCTGTCTCCCGTTTTCGCTTACGGACCAATACTTTTCGGCTCGATCCTTGGAATAACCTTCATTTTCTATTTTTTTACGCCCCTCTACGAGATGTGGCTGAAGAAGAAATAACCCCCATTTAATGCTTTGACCGGCCCCTCACGCACGTGAGGGGCCTTTTTTATTTCGTGGGGTATTTTGCCAATCGCCGAAGTCCCGGTGGTATATAAATATTTTTACTCAACTAGGTAGGCAGCCGGCAAAATGAAATAACTTGAATTGCCCCCGCTCATCTGGCATAATCGGAAGGTGAATTAGACAATATTTTTCGGCGTTCTTCCACTGCCTTGACAACATCTATCAAAAGCAAGATACTGAGCTCGTTTTTCTGGGTGGGATTGAGCTCGTTCCTTTCGAGGGCGTCCACGGTACTCGCAACGCTGATCCTCGCGGGGCTCCTCACGCCGGACGACTTCGGCGTCGTCGCCGTGGCCAACGTGATAATCGCGAGCCTGGGGCTTTTTCGCGACCTCGGCATGAACCAGGCGCTCATATATCAAAAAGATAACGTGGAAGAGGCCGCCGAAACCTCGATGATACTGAGCGTCTCGGTAAGCGTATTCCTCTTTCTGATCGGCTATTTCCTGGCCGGGCCGGCCGCCCTTTTCTTCAAAAACCCTGCGGTAAAGGACGTGGTTCAGGTCCTCTCCTTCTCGCTTGTCATCTCCTCCTTCTCCTCAATACCCTCATCGCTCTTGGAGAAGGAAATGGATTTCAGAAAGAGGGCGCTTCCGGAGATCGTGTCCTTCTTCACCTACTTCGTCGTATCGCTTATACTGGCTCTCAACGGATTCGCCTACTGGAGCATAGTCATAGGCTACATGGCGCTCTCGGTCGTGAACCTGATCGTGGTGTTCATCGTATCGCCCTGGCACCCGACATTTAGATTCCATCCCCGCGTGGTCTCAGATATGTTCGGCTTCGGAAAATACGTCATGTCAAACACGGTTATAGTCTTCATCCTGAAAAACATCGACGATTTCTCCCTCGGTAGAATCATGGGGACGGTCTCCCTTGGCTTTTACTCGCTGGCCTACCGGATTGCAAACGTCCCGGCAACACAGATCACCCACATGATCTCCAAGGTGATGTTTCCGGCCATGATGCAGATGAGCGAAGACCCCCGGAGGGTCAGGGACTTCCACCTGAAGGCCTTTTACTACCTGAGCATAGTGAATATTCCGCTTGCCGTAGGAATAATCTGTTTCACACCCTCCTTCTTCCACATATTCTACGGGACAAAGTGGGACGCCGCCATAATCCCCGCCCAGATATTGGCCGTCTACGGCCTCACGAGGGGGCTCTTCTCCTCTACCACGTCGGTCTTTATGACCCTGGGCAGGATAAGGGAGATATTCCTGCTGCTTCTGGCCCAGCTCGTTTTGATATGCACATTTATCTATCCGGCCATAGCGTTCTTCGAGATTGTCGGCCTCTCGGTACTCCTATCTTTCATAAATATCGCCAACGCCGCCGCTATAATGTTGAGGATGGAAAAATTCCTGCCGGGCGTCATAAGAAGTTCCCTGAAGCACCTCATTTACCCGATTATCCTTTCAATTATAACCATAGTTGCTCCCATAAAGGTCTGGGTTTTCTTCCGGGGAGAGTTAAACATCCTCTCTTTTTTTATGCTCATCGCCCTCTCCGGCTCAATCTATATGGTTGCCGTAATAAAGAGGGATTCCGAACTCATCGACTTGATAAAAAGCTCACTGAAGGGGACTATCTAAAAGGGTAGAGCTTAGAGGCTATATTTGTAATTTGACATATCTCATCTTCTTATCTATACTTATGAGAAAACAATATCGGGCCCTGTTGACAAAATGAAATTTTTGATACCCTATCCCAATATCCCGGAGATGAAAGAGCTTCTCAAGTCGATTACAAAGATCGCCAAGAAGACGGGCGATTTTCTGTCGAAAATCAGCGCCTGGATGGAGAAGATGACGGACATCAATCCGGAGCTGATGAAAGACTTTGTTATTACGCTTGTCATTATCCTTGTCCTCTATTTTATCCGCAAGGTGGTCTTGAGGATAGCCTTTAAAAGGCTGAAAGACGTCCGCATCCAGTATCAGTGGCGCAAGGTCTCCACCTATGTCTCCGTGCTCCTCGGGATAATATTGATAGGCCGGGTCTGGTTCGAGGCGTTCCAGTCGCTTGCGACCTTCCTGGGTCTCCTCTCCGCCGGTCTCGCCATCGCCCTGAGAGACCCGGTGGCCAACTTCGGCGGGTGGATCTTCATCCTCTGGAGGCGCCCCTTCGAGGCGGGGGACAGGATCCAGATCGGGGAGTTCGCCGGGGACGTCATCGACATCAGGATATTCCAGTTTACGCTCATGGAGATAGGAAACTGGGTCGACGCCGACCAGAGCACCGGCAGGGTCATCCACATCCCGAACGGCAAGGTGTTCACCGAGATGCTGGCGAACTACAGCAAGGGATTCCAGTATATCTGGAACGAGGTGCCGGTCCTGATAACGTTCGAGAGTAACTGGCGGAGGGCGAAAGAGATCCTGCTCGAAATCGCCAACAAGGACGCGGAGTTTCTGACCAAATCGGCCGAGAGGAGGATCAAAAGGGCGGCTAAAAAATTCCTCCTTTTCTACTCGGTGCTTACCCCGATCGTCTACACCGGCGTTAGGGACTTCGGGGTGCTGTTGACGATACGGTATCTCTGCGAGCCGAGAAAGCGCCGCAGCACCGAGCACGAAATCTGGGAGCATATCCTCGAGGAGTTCGCCAAACACGATGACATAGACTTCGCCTACCCGACACAGCGGTTCTACAGCAATATACACGAGGGTAAGCCGCTGACGAGGCCCCCTGATCCCATAAAAAAGTAGCTGGGTTGCTTTTCAATAAAAACGATCAATGCGGACGGGCGATTCAGGGGATGGAATCAGTGGTTGGTGATTCGCACACCATCATTCCCGGCTCGACCGAAAATTATTATATTATTCCAAGCACAATTGGGAATTATACTGTCATTCCCAACACCATTGGGAATCCATTAGATATCAAACTAAATTCCCGCTTCCCAAGGGAATGACACTTAGCACCTCTTACGCTGAACCACCCATTTACACTCTCTCAACCTTGATACATATAGGCCGTAAACAAATATGCCACGCGGCAAAAAACCACGTGGCATATAAAAATTTAATAATCACCTTCCCCCTACTCTCCCCGCCCATCCCTTCGGCCCCCTGATGTCAGCCCAACCCCTCAATTCCTTCCACTTCCCGGACATAAAGAACCGGGAAACAATCAACTAACAGGCCCGATACCCTACAGACCCAGGTCCTCTTTTAAGAACTTGCTCCCCTCCTCAGGCAGGACGATGTCGCCCCCCTCTTTCGGGAGGGAGTCCGGCTTGAAGCACTCGATCACGGTCTCGTATGAGTCGTCGGTGGCCACGCCCCCGGTCTCCGGATCGACGCGGGCAAAGACCACCCCCTCCGGTATCGGGAAGACCTTGACCGGCATATCCTTTACCGCCTCCTTCATGTAGTAGAGCCAGATGGGTGCCGCGGCTTTCGATCCCGTTTCGTATCTCCCGAGGGTTTTCTCGTCGTCAAAGCCGACCCAGACGCCGGTGGTCAGCTGGGGGATGAACCCCATAAACCACGCGTCGATATAGTCGTTGGTGGTGCCGGTCTTGCCGGCCGTGGGTCTCCCCAACGCCTTGACCCTGGTTCCCGTGCCGGACTGGACGACGCTCTCCATGAGGCTTGTCATTATATAGGCGGTCTCCGGGCTGATTACCGGCTGCGACTTGGGCAGGTTCTCCTCGATGACGTTTCCGTCCCTGTCGACGACCTTTGTCACGAATATCGGCATCGGCCTGTTTCCGCCGTTGTTGAACACCGAGAAGGCGTTTGTCATCTCGATGGGGGAAACGCCGCTGGAGCCCAATGCAATCGCGGGAACGGCGGTCAGGGGAGACGTTATACCCAGCTTCTTCGCGTAATCGACAACGTAATCCGGCCCGATATCGAAGACTATCTTCACCGAGACCACGTTTCTCGAGAGCATCAGCGCCCGTCTCAGGGTCGTGGGGCCGTAAAATTTGCCGTCGTAGTTTTTAGGCTTCCAGACACCCTTCCGGGAGTATTTGTCCTTATAGATTATCGGGGAGTCGTAAATAACGGTTGCGGGGGTATAGCCCTTGTCCAGGGCGGCCGAGTAAATTATCGGCTTGAAGGAAGATCCAGGCTGCCTCCTCGACTGGACGGCGCGGTTAAACTCGCTCCTGCTGAAATCGTAACCGCCCACGAGGACCTTGACGTAGCCGGTATCCGGCTCCATCGAAACGACGGCACCCTCCACCTGCGGGTCCTGGTCGAGGGCGAGACGATAGGTTCCCTTGTCGGAGGTCCTTTCGAGAACCTTTACTAAGATGATGTCCCCTTTGGAGAGAGCGGAAGAGGGCCTGGAGATGCTTCCATAGGGGGCTGCGGGATTGAACTTCCTCGCCCAGCTCATGTTTGCCAGGGTGATCGTCCCGCTCTGGCTCCCGAGGTTTACAGACACAACTTTGTTGGAGTTATTGACTATCGTTACGATCCCCTTGTAGGTCATACCGACGACAAGCGGCTCTTCGCCGTATTTGTCTTTCAATTTTTCTATATAATCATCGGCGTCTTCGTCCTTAAGGTTGTCGAGGGCGCCCCGCCACCCCTGTCTTTTATCCAGCTCTTTCAGTCCCTTCTTAAGGGCCTCCCTTGCGTATCCCTGCTTTTCTACGTCGACTGTCGTGTATATGGAAAGCCCTTCCCTGTAGAGGGCGGTGGATCCGTACTTCTTTTCGATGTAGCGCCGCACATGCTCCACGAAATAGGGGCATTTCTTCCTTGTGGGATTCGAGTACTTCTTAAGCTCGATCGGTGTATTTAGGGTCTCCTCCATTATCTCCTTTGTGATGTACTTTTCGTTCAACATCCTTGAGAGGACGTATTTTTGACGCTCCTTTGCGAGATCCCAGTGGTTGTAAGGCGAAAACCGCTCCGGCGATTTCGTGAGCCCCGCGAGAAGCGTACACTCCGCGAGGTTCAGCTCCTCGACCGGTTTCCCGAAATACGACTCCGACGCCGACTCCACCCCGAAGGCCCCGTACCCGAGGTAAATCTGGTTGAGATAGAGGTAGAGTATCTCCTCCTTTGTGAGATAGTTCTCGATCCTGTAGGCCAGGATCGCCTCCTTGATCTTCCTGGAGAGGTCAACGGTGGGGGTCAGAAGGAGGGTTTTTATCAGCTGCTGGGTGATTGTACTGCCGCCCTCAACAACCTTTCCCGCCTGGATGTTGTGAATGAAGGCCCGGATAATCCCGCTGATATCTATTCCCGGGTGCTCGAAGAAGTCGTCGTCCTCGGCGGCGACAAATGCCAGAACGAGCATCTTCGGGATTTTTTCGTACTCGACCAGAGTTCTCCGTTCAACGAAATATTCACCGATGAGCTGGCCGTCCGATGCGTAGACCTTCGTGATGATGCTGGGCCTGAAATCCTTGAGCGCGGTAACGCTCGGCAGATCTTTTGAAAAATAATAGTAAGTCCCCAGTGAGACGGTGGTGACCAGAAACATAAACACCGCCGTGATCGTCAGGAAGATGACTATCGCCATTCTCCTCTTCTGGGACTTGTTTTCGGAGAGCATGAGGAGGCTCTCCTCCGATGTCTTGTATCGACGTTTCATTTTTTTGGGATTTGTTGGTTTCTTTTCAAATTTTCTTTGTTTCTCTTTAGACAACGGGACGAAAAAAAGTTTCCCTTTTTAAGTCAAAGTTTAATCTAAAGCATCTTCTGCACAAAGGCTTCTTTTCTAATCTGCTCCAGCCACCTGTTAAACAGCTTGATCTTCCTTTCGTTTGTCAATATTTCAATGATGTCCGCCCTTACGTCTTCCACCTTTACTCCGCCCGGTATAGGCTTTGTGTCGGTCAGCTTGAAGATCAGAAAGGCCATCGGCGTCGCCATAATCTCGCTGATCTCCCCCACCTTCATTACCTTCAGCTTCATCGAAAAGCCGGCCCCTACATCTTTCGGGTGGATAAAACCCATATCCCCCCCCTTTGAGGCGTCGGGGGCCTTGGAATATTTTTTCGCCAGCTCGGCGAAGTTCGCCCCGCCCACGGCCATCCTCCTTATCTCGTCCATCTGACTTCTCAAAGACGCGAGCCCTTTAGATGTCACGTCCATCGGTATCGGGATAACAATCTCGCTTATCCTGTACTGTTTCAAGTCGGCGAAATCCGACCTGTGATCATTGAAGTAGTTTTGAATCTCCTCATCGGTTACTATTATGTGCGAGCCCACCTTCTTCGCTATAAGCTTCTGCTTCTTCAAGGCATATTCCTTCGACTTCTTATAGTCCGAATAGTTCATGTTCCCCTTTGCGAGCTTCTCCAATAGCTCCGTCTTAGTCAGGCCGAAGATCGCCATCTCCTGCTCTATAACCGCTTCCACCTCTCTGTCTTTGACTACGATACCGTATTTCTCCACCTCCTGGTCAAGGATTTTCTTCCGGATGAGCTGCTCCAGGATAATTTCCCTCGCCTCCTTGACAGTCATGCCGTTTTTAAGGACTCTGTCGGGATCGCCCTTCACGTTATCTCCGCCCTCTCTCAACAGCTCGCTGTAGGTTATAGTCTCGTTGTTGACTATAGCTACGGCCTCGTCGGAGATCTCTTTCGGGACAGCCCAAATTGAAAAGACCCCGCATAAAAGAACCGCCGCTATGATAACCGAGAATGTTTTCATATCTAAATTCCTCCGTTTATAACATTGTAACTTAATAGTCTAAAAGACTAAAAAATCCTCTCTTAACTTCCCCAAAATAGAGTCGCTTGAACATTTAGTAATAAATTAGAGCTTTTATCTCCGAAAGAATCTTGTGCCACATATCTATTCAGGGCACCCTACCGCCCCCCCCGTCACCACGTCAAAGAACTCCTGAAAAAGAGGATTACCGTCTCAACAATCGTCGGCCGCATTTACCCATATCCGCCCACTACATAACCTTACCCCCCCCACTATATCATATTGTATACCATCATCCCTACGGCCGGAGAAAACCGAAATTCCCTCAAAATGTTTTTGGTCCTACATCTTTATCTTTTCCAGCACGGCCGGATTTACCTCGATCTTGGTCTTCTTCTTGATCTCGCTGAACCAATTCCCGTAAGCCTCCTCGATCTTCTTTCTCTTAAGTTTCTCTTCGATCTCCGCCTCCGCCTCCTCGAGGGTCATATTCTTGGCGCCCTTAATATCTATTACCTTAAAGATATGATAGCCGTAGGGACTCTTGACCACACCGCTCAGCTCGTTCGACTTCATATCGAACACCACCTCGATAAAAGGGGGCATCTGGTCTTTGCTGAAATAGCCGAGGTCCCCCCCACTCTGGGCGTCAGGCGAGATGGAGTTTCCTCTCGCCACCTCCGAAAAATCCCTTCCCCCCTCTATCTCTTCGAGTAACCTTTTCGCCTTCTCTTCGGTGTCCACCATTATCTGGAGGGCCTTTATGGTAACGGGCCTGTCGTAGTCGTCCCGATTCTCCGTATAGTACTTTTTAATCTCCTCTTTCGATACCTCCACGCTCCCCCCGATAACCTCTTCAACCAGCTTCTCCAGGAGTATCTGATAGGTAGACTCCCTCCTCCACTGTTCTATGTTGATATCCTTCTGTTCAAGCCAATCCTCGAAGGTAACGGCGATCTTTTTTTCTTTGAGCCACTCCTCGAAAGTGATCGGGTTATTTCCCTCGGAGTCGCTGTTGTTGTATTGAACCTTGAGCTTTTCAAGCTCGGCGTTGTACTCCGCCGTAAGCTTCTCCATCTTGGAGTCTATCTCCCCTTCCGAGACGGTTATCCCGAGGTTTTTCGCCTCGGCGATCAATATCTTCTTCTCGATAAGCTGGTTTAAGAGGTTGAGCTTTATTCCCCTCGCCTTTTCCTCATCGATCGATTCCCCGCTCGGGAGCTTCGCCTTCAGGTCTTTTATCGCGTCTTCAAACTCGGTGGTCGTGATCGAATCGTCGCCCACTACCGCCAACACCTCCCCCTCGTCCTTCTTAACCGCCTCGTCCTTTCCGCATCCGACCAGAGATATCAGAACAAAAACAGAAAGCAGGAGGATCAGCTGACCCGCCGGTTCCACAATTTTCCTGGGATTCATATTCACCGTCCTATCCCATCTCATTTAGAACTTCCTCGTCTATCTCGATATCCATCTTCTTTTTCAAGTCCTCGACGTAGTTCTCGAAGAACTCCTTCTCCTTTTTGTCCGTCAGGAGGGCGCGGATTTTCCCGCTCACCTCACTCAACGGCTGGACCCTGACTACCTTCGACTTGTCGAGCCTTATGATATGAAAGCCGAAATCGGTCTCGATAATCTGGCTTATCTCCCCCGGCTCCTGAAGGGCGAAGAGGGCCTTTTCAAAGTCGGACATCATCTGTCCCCGGGTGATCTCCCCGAGGCTGCCCCCCGATTTTGCGCTCGGCCCAACGGAAAAGCGTATCGCCAGCTCCGGGAATTTCTCACCCTGATCCAGGAGGCTTTTTATCATCTCGGCATCCTCCCTCTTTTTTACGAGGATATGGCTCGCCTCTACGACCTCCTTTGTGAACTGACCGATGTTCTCCTCGTAATATTTTTTGACCTCCTCCTCCGTAACCATCGTCCTCCCCTCAAACTCCCTCCTCAGCAGCTCGTTGATGATAAGGTTCCTCTTATAACTCTCTATCTTGTAGCGGACCGTATCTTCGTTGTGGATACCCCTTTTCATCGCCTCCCCAACGAGGAGCCTCTGGGTAATCAGCCTGTTGACGAACTCCTTTTTGTCTTCGATCGTCTTTATCGACTCCCTCGTGTGATAGGGCAGGTTCTCCTTTTCCCACAGATATTCTTCAAGCGTAATGGTACCGCCGTTGAATCGGGCCACATCTTTCTTCCTGCTGCAGCCCAAGAGGCCAATAAAAAGGCCCGCGGAGAGACACAAAACCATAAATGGAGCTGGGAGTCTTCGGTCCATAAATAATCTACCTAAGCTTATCATTAAAATGTAACATATTGAGTCAACCTTTGCAATAGATTTCTCAGATGCTCCATCGACCCATCAATCTCCACGGCCGGTGGGGTGAATTTCAGAGCTCCGTCGGGGGAGAGACCGAACCTCTCCGGCTCCGCGTATACAAGCTTGACGATCTCTTCACTCTCCAGCTGGGCCGCCCCGTGGAAGTTGATACTGAATTGCCCCCCCTGGTAGTTGACGCCGACGACTCCCGCCTCCCGGGCGAGAAACCTTATCTCGGTGAGATTTATCAGGTCCACAACCGCGGGCGGCGGCTTGCCGAAACGGTCTTTTATCTCGGCCGTTATCTCTCTCAACCTTGTCTCGTTTTCCGCGCCGATCAACTTTCGATACAGGGAGAGCCGAACCGTGGAATCGGGGATGTAGTCGTCCGGGATGAAGGCGGATACAGGAATATTTATCTCGGGGTCGAACTCGACCGTCGGGGCATCCCCCTTGATCTGGGCCATAGCCTCCTTGATCATGCTGTTGTACATCTCGAAGCCGACGGCGTTGATATGGCCGGACTGGTCTTTGCCGAGGAGGTTTCCGGCGCCCCTGATCTCCAGGTCGTAGGCGGCCACCTTTATACCGGAGCCGAGCTCCGTGAACTCGGAGATGACCTTGAGTCTTTTCTCGGCATCCTGAGTAAGCCCCTTGGCCCCCGGGACGAGGAGATAGGTGTAGGCCCTGACGTCCGAGCGGCCGACCCTCCCCCGAATCTGGTAAAGCTGCGCCAGGCCGAACATGTCGGCCCTGTTTATGATCATGGTGTTCGCCGCCGGGATATCGAGGCCCGATTCTATAATGGCGCTGGAGAGCAGGAGGTCGATCCTCCTGTTGACAAAATCGAGCATGACCCTCTCCAGCTCGTTCTCGTTCATCTGCCCGTGGGCGACCCCGATCCTCACCCCGGGAAGGAGCCCCTCGAGGTAGCCGCGTATCGCGGGAATGCTCTTTACCCTGTTGTGGACGAAGAAGACCTGCCCCCCCCTGTTTATCTCCCTTAACACCGCCTCCTTTATCACGTCGGAGTCAAACTCCGATATGTAGGTCTTCACCGAAAGGCGGTTTAAGGGGGCGGTGTTGATGACGGATATGTCCCTGATTCCCATCATCGACATCGAGAGGGTCCTGGGGATGGGGGTCGCGGTCATGGCAAGGACGTCGAGCTGGGTCTTCATCTTGACTATCTTCTCCTTGTGCCTGACCCCAAAGCGGTGCTCCTCGTCAACGATCAGAAGCCCCAGGTCTTTAAATGATATGTCTTTGGAGAAGAGCCTGTGGGTTCCGATAACCACGTCGACGGTTCCCTCCTTCAGGCTGGAGACCACCTCCCCCTGCTCCTTTTTCGTGAGGAACCTCGAGAGCATCTTCACGTTGACCGGATAATCCTTGAACCTCTCATTGAACGTCAGGTAGTGCTGCTCGGCGAGGATCGTCGTGGGGACTATCACCGCCACCTGCTTTCCCTCCATAACGGCGACAAACACGGCCCTCATCGCCACCTCCGTCTTCCCGTAGCCCACGTCCCCGGAGACGAGGCGGTCCATCGGCGTTTGGCTTATCAAGTCCGCGATCACATCCTCGGTGGCCTTCAGCTGGTCCGGGGTCTCCTCGAAGGCGAATCCCGCCTCGAACTCGGTGAAGTCGCTCCCCGGGGCGGAAAAGGAGTGGCCAGGATTCGCCTTCCTCTTGGCGTAGAGGGAGGCGAGCTCCTTTGCCATCGCCATGATCTCCGCCTTGATCTTCCCCTTGGACTTCTCCCACGCCCCGCTCCCCAGCTTGTCGAGCTTCACCGACGCGCCGTCCGCCCCCCTGTAGCGGTGGAGGAGGGATATCCTGTCCACCGGGATGTAGAGCTTGTCGCTGTCCTCGTATTCGACGTGAAGAAAGTCCCCGGTGGTTCCCATGACATCGAGGTTCAGAAGCCCGATATATTTGCCTACCCCAAATTTCTTGTGGACCACATAATCGCCCGGATTCAAGGGGTCGGAGCGACTCACCGCCTCGCCGAGCTCATCCCCCTTCGGCTTTCTTATCTTTATCTTTGTCCCGAATATCTCCTCTTCCGTAACGACAACGATACCGAGGGAGGGGTCCTCAAATCCGACGCTCAGTCCTCCCTTGAGGATCGCCCCCTTCACCCCTCCCCTCAGCCAGGCGTTGAACGTCAGGTCGTAGACCGCCATCTCCACCCCGTGATTGTAGAGGAGGTCCGAAAGGCGCTTGCCCTGGGTCTTCGTAAGGCAGACGACGGCGACCCTGTTCCCCTCGGTTACCTCGCGGTTTACCTTTTTCACCAGGGGGGCAAGGAGGGAATCACCCTTCTTTGTCCCCTTTATCTTGGCCCTGAGAGAGGAGTGGTCGACGGTCTCGAGCCGAACCGTCTCCTCCACATCCCCCGTGATGATGGGATTCAACCTGACCGTTCCCATCCGGGCCAGGAACTTCCTCACCTCTTCCGGTGATACGAAAAGCTCCTCCACGGAGAGCGACGGATCCTTCTTCTCGACGGAGCGGCTGTAGTTATAGCGAGAGAGGTTGTAGAATTGGTCCGCCTCGCTGAAAATACCCTCCGGCTCCTCGACGAATACGAGGGCGTCTTTCGGAAGGTAGTCGAAGATGGTATCCATCCCGCCGTAAAAGGCGCGGGCCTGCGCCCCGAGGCCCGGCGGAACCCTAAAGGCCTCGATATCCTCCACCATCTTTCTGATCCTTTTGACTGGGGTATCGCCCCTGTTTCCCGCCTCCCTTATCCACCTTATGCCCCTCTTTTTGTTCTCCTCGGTCAGGACGAGCTCCGAAGCGGGGAGAAGTTCCAGGGTTCGGATCTCATTTATAGAGCGCTGGGTCTCTGGATCGAAGGTCCTTATCGACTCCACGACGTCGCCGAAAAACTCCACCCGGACCGGATCCGGTCTCGACGGCCCGAAAAAATCGAGGATGCCCCCGCGAACCGAGTAGTCCCCCGGATTCTGAACGAGGTCCTGGAATATGTATCCGGACATGACGAGAAAATCGACGATCGACGCTGTCGGCACCTCCTTCCCCCTTGCGATCTCGATCCTAATCTCGGACAGGGCATCCATCGGCATGACCCTCGTCATCACCGAGCGGATTGGAGCCGTTACGATGTACGGGCCGTTGTCATTTCCCATCTTCGCCATGGCCCTGATCCTTGCGATTGAGGTATCGATCTGGGGGGAGAGGCGATCGTAGGGATCGAAGTCCCAGGGGGGAAGGGAGTGGACGTTTATGCCTCCGGGGATTCCGCCGGCGTAAAACTCGATGTTCGCCGTCGCCTCGTCAAACCTCTTCCCCGAGACGATGAAGAGGATCGGTCTTTCGGAGCGCAGAGAGGTCCTGACGGCGAGGTGGTGGGCGGCGGACCCCGTAAGGCCGGTAATGCTCAGTCCTCCCCCCTCTTTCCCCGAAAGGGAGAGTATCCGGTCGATGGTCTCGTCCGTGCCTTTTTTGTGCCTTTCCTTCATCGTATCCGCCGCGTGGTCTTTAAGGATATAGAAAGAATTACATGATACGGGGAATATATTGGATTGTCCTTTTCTCGATCAGGATATTTGGGCATGTAAAAGTCGGCCGTCAAAATATAAATCCGGTTATGCAATGAGTTTATGGGATTATGGGAAGAGGGGAACGCCGGTCAATCCCGTGTCCTCCTTGAGGCCGAGGATCAGGTTCATGTTCTGGATCGCCTGTCCCGACGCCCCCTTGACAAGGTTGTCTATCGCCGTGACTATAACGAGCCGCCTCGATCCCTTGACGGCAACGGCCCCGATGTCGATGAAGTTCGAGCCCCTGACCCACGCCGTATCCGGGATCGTCCCCTGAGGCATGATCCTCACAAACGGCTCGCCCGCGTATATCTCCCTAAAAATATTCAGGGCCTCCTGAGTTGAGACCTTCGTTTTCGTCTCGGTGTAGATGGTCGTAATTATCCCCCTGTTAATCGGGACGAGGTGGGGAGTGAACGTGACCTTGACCTCGACTCCTGAGACTGCGGAGAGGTTCTCCTCGATCTCCGGGGCGTGGCGGTGGCCTTCCACCTTGTAGGGGTGAACCCCCTCGGCTATTTCGGGAAAGAGGGTGGCGGTCGACGGCGTCCTCCCGGCACCCGTGACCCCGGACTTCGAGTCGACTACTATCCCTTCCGTTTTTATCACTTTCTTTTTCAAGAGAGGATATAGCCCGAGGATCGCCCCGGTCGGGTAACAGCCGGGGTTCCCGACGACCCTCGCATCCCTGATGGAGTCCCTGTATATCTCCGGGAGGCCGTAGACCGATTCCCTCAAAAGCTCCGGCCTCCCGTGGGCGGTGTAGGTTTTTTCATAGGTCGAGATGTCGTTGAACCTGAAGTCGGCGCTCAAGTCTACCACCGGAACGGATTTGTCCCCCAAAGAAGATATTTCGTGGACGGCCTCCACCGCAGAGCTGTGGGGGAGCGCAGTAAATGCGGCGTCGATCCTTTCCCCTATCTCTTTGTAGTTCGGTTCCTCAAAGGTGAGTTGATCGAAAAAGGACGCCAGGTGGGGAAAGACCTCTGATACCGTCCTTGTGCTGTTCTGTCTCGACGTTACCGCGGCAACCTCGATATCCGGGTGATGATAAAGGAGCCTCAGGAGCTCCCCCCCGGTGTATCCGCTTGCGCCTATGATCGCCGTCTTGATCATCTGTTTTTCGAGCCTTAAAAAGTGAAGTGTTCGCTTTTATCTCTTAAACATTAACTATTGATAATTGATATGTTATTGCGGGAATTTATTTTTTGGATAAAAGAATACCATTTGCCTCCCTCGATTCCCCAAAAAACGTACAATTCCTACGATCGGGGAGTCGATAAAGCCTGCCGGTATTTGCACCCCCTGCGCTTTTTTAGGGCAAATTCTCCTCTACCACCGAAAGTAATAATTTAATAACAATAACAACAGATATTAAAGACGAAAGGTGCCGAAAAGTCCAAATTAGATTTGCCCCATTTATGACAACGGGTGAATTAATATAAGGCAGTCCGCTCCACCATTTCCACCCCATCACTTCCGCCCAACCCACCCAGCGCTTCTCCGTCGAGTAATATAGACTCAAAGGGAGAGACAACAATACTGCCGCGGCACGGGCAACGTTCCCCGGTACCGACCCAAGGTCGTTGGACGGCGTCCTACCTCTTGGAGAACTGGAACCTGGCCCTCGCTCCCCTCTGGCCGTACTTCTTCCTCTCCTTGACCCTGGAGTCCCTGGTGATAAATCCCGCCTTTTTGAGGACCGGGCGCAGATCTGCGTCATAGTTGAGGAGGGCCTTGGAAATGCCGTGCTTGATGGCCCCGGCCTGGCCGGAGTGGCCGCCGCCCGTGACGTTGACGTAGATATCGAATTTACCCAGGGTGTTTGTCAGCTCCAGCGGCTGGTGGATGATCATCTTTGCGGTCTCACGGTGGAAGTAGTTGTCAAGGTCTTTTTTATTCACAAAGATATCACCCTTGCCGGGCTTCATGTAGACCCTGGCGATGGAGCTCTTTCTCTTTCCGGTTGCGTAATATTGCGGTGACTGGGCCATAGGATGTTTAACTCCCTTTTATATTAATTCTAATTCAACTTTTCTTTAAAGGTTCAAGGGTTTCGGGTTCTGGGCGTTGTGGGGATGTTCCGGGCCGGTGTATACCTTGAGCTTCTTGATCATCTTTCTCCCCAGCCTGTTTTTCGGGAGCATCCCGCGAACCGCCCTGATCACCAGCTCCTCCGGCTTTTTCTCGAGGAGCTTTTCCGCGGTAATCTCCTTTATCCCGCCGGGGTAGCCGGTGTAGCTGTAATACTTCTTGTCTTTCAGCTTCTTGCCGGTAAGCCTGATTTTCTCCGCGTTGACGATAACGACGAAATCGCCGGTATCCACGTGCGGCGTGAAGATCGGCTTGTTCTTGCCCCTCAGAATCGATGCAACCTCCGAGGCGAGCCTGCCGAGAATTCTTTCTCTGGCGTCGACCAAAAACCAATCCTGTTTAAAATCCCCGCTTTTTGCGCTGACTGTCTTCATCTATTTTTCTCCGAACACTTAACTGATTAAAATCCCCGATAGCTCCAACTCCTCCCAACCCCTCCCAACTCTCCCTATAGTCGTTATACCCCCTAACAAACAATATTCCCGACAGCCCCCCGATAATCACACGACGATGAGATTTACATTCCAACCATCGAAATATGATATATGATATTTAAACTTCTATTTATAGTATGATATTTGTGAAATGTCAAGCTTAAAATGTTTTTTTAGAACAATACTTAAAATATTTCCTGGCGCAATTGCAAAAGGAAAGGCAACGTGTTAACATACCCTGCAGTTATACCAAGTGCATTTGAAAGGAGAAAACAATGGCCGGTCGGGAAGGATTTACGATTTTTCACCTGTCGGATATTCACTACGACGGAAAGAACGTGGAGATATTCGAGCTCTCCCTGGAGCATCTCGTGGAGTTCAGCCCCGAGTACGTCTTTATTACCGGCGACGTCGTGGAGGATCCCAAGGAAGACATAACGGCACCGGCCGAGATGATTCGTGAGGCCTTAAAAGCGGTGGAGGACAAAAGCGGCATTACCCCCGTCTTCAGGATAGTCCCGGGAAACCATGATTTCTTTTTCCTGGGCGCATACGGCATAAAAAGGAACGGGAAGTTCTTCAGGGTATTCACCGAAGAGGAGATGGGCCACTACTTCTCACCGGACCATCTGTTAACCGTATTCACCTTCGACTCGAACTATATCTACGAGCCGAGGGGAAATTTGTGGAGGAAGTTCGTCCAGATCATGCGCCCCATGACCCGCGGGCTTATCATCGAGAGGGACCTGGACGAATTTTCAGACTGGACCAGGGGGCTCAAGAGGTCGGAGAATCGGAACAACTATCTGAAGTCGTTCAAGATCGCCCTTGTCCACCACCACCCGATGCCGACCTCCTACAATTTTTTACCCAAGCTCGCAGACGAGGGCTACATGATGCTGGAAAACGCCGGCGTGGTCATGTACAGGCTGATACAGGAGGAGTTTGACCTGATCCTCCACGGACACCGCCACGTACCGCAGTTCTGCCGGGCGGTCTACTTCGACGAGGAGAACATTGAGAGGGAGATCGCCGTCTTGGGGTGCGGCTCCACCTCGAAGAAGACGGACGACAAGATCAGGGCTGTGGGACACAACTTCAACGTGATAAAGGTCGACAATAACGGCTCCGTCACAGCAACCCAGTATATCAAAAGAGGGACCGGGACCTTCATACCGGGGGATAAGATCATCAAGATAGATATGAAGAAGGATGAAGGGGGAAAGAGAAAGAAAAAGGGCGGCTCTAAGAAGAGGTGACGATCTCCCGCCCGCTCGATCATTGGTCAATGTGATTGACAATAAACCAACCACCGTGGACTGACGGCGGCCGCCCGTCACATCTCCCAAACCTTGAGGAGGCTGTCGGATTTTTTATTAGAATAAACGGAAAAAGGGAGGAGTTCTTAATGGCTTTTGATTTTAAAGGAACAAGGCTTGAGGATGCTCCTGATGAGGTAATTCCCATATGCCCGAATTGTAAAGAGAGGCTGGATATAATCTGGAGAAAATCGCATGTTAAAATGATAAGAAGAGAGATTATAATGTGTCCCCATTGCAAGGTTCTCCTCGGGTATGCCGCTTCTACTGCATAGAAAAACTAATGAAAGAATATAGAAAAATAGAGAACCAACCAGTTAATAAATCCGCCGCCGAGATCTTCGACAAGGCCGCACCCTTCTATTTCATCATCGACCTCTTTTCCGCTTCCTTCATCAGGGAGGTGGTCAGGAGACTTTCCGACCACCTCGATATAACGAGGGATACAAAGATACTCGAGGTGTGCTGCGGGACGGGGCTTCTGTCGAGATACCTCTCCAGGCTGAGCGACCGAATCGTCGGCGTCGACATCTCCCCGAAGATGATAGCCAAGGCGGAAAGAAGTGCGAAAAGGCTCCCGATAGAATTCAGGGTCATGGACGCATCGGCCCTCGATTTTCCGGACGGTTCGTTCGACCTCGTCGCGATATCGAGGGGGCTCCACGCCATGCCGGGAGACCTGAGGGAGGCAGTCACGGCCGAGGCTCACCGGGTCACGAAATCCCACGCGCTTTTCATTGAGCCGATCGACCGCCCCAAAAGCAGGATATTCAGGGCAGTCTACAACGTTGCGGAGAGGCTGGAGGGGGGATTTGAAAACTACCTCGAATTCGTCGGGATGGACTTCGGTGGATACCTCGAAGCCCACGGCTTTTCCCCGAGGCCGATAGTCGAAACTGACACGGCCGCGGCCTACCTGGGTAGAAAGATTTAGATGTAAAACGATGTGTGGATACTTTCTCGGTTTGTCCCTATATTATTCATATATATTATATTAACATTGACTCTATAATGTCATTAACATATAATATCACGAAAAAGTGCGGTTGGTTTTTTCGGAGAATAAAATGAAGCTGAAAAGGAGTAAGGAGTTAATCGCGGTCATCAAAATATCTGCTGCCATCCTAATAACAGCGTTCGCGCTTGCGTTTCTCTTGGGCACCTCCTGCGTCGTGCCGGACAAGCCGAAGAGCGCCAAAGACTGGTACCGCAAGGGGGAATCGTACGCTGATAATGAGATGTACGGAAAGGCGATAGAGTGCTTAACTAAGGCAATCGATATCGATGCGGAACTCGCCGAGGCATACGATTACAGGGGTTACTGCTACTACCGCATGGTGCAATATGAGGAGGCACTGGCGGACTTTAAGATGACCCTGAAGCTCGGTTCCAAATTTTCTGAAATATCTTATTACTATATGGGAAACACATATCACAGAATGGGAAATTATGAGGAAGCCATAAGGAGTTTTACAAAAGCTATTGAGATCAATCCGGAGGAAGCAGACTATTATTACGACAGGGGTTCTTCTTATTATGACCTTAAACTTTTTGAAAAAGCAGAAGCAGACTTCAAAGATGCATGCTCACTTGGCAGTAGTGGTGGGTGTGATGAAGCAAGATTTATTTATGAATTTATGAATATAGAGTAAGGGAGAAAAAAAGTAACTAGTATATGATAAAAAAATACCCTTTTAGTAAAAAACCCGCCTAAAAAATTTTTTAATTCATATCTTTAATACTTTCCCTAAAAAACAGTAATAATTAGACCGGAAGATCGAAATTTCCATGAGAAGTGGTTTCTCAGGTGGGAATTGTATCTTTGCCCCACATCTTCATATTTATTTAACTCGCTCGAAATTTCCATTGACATAAATATAAAAATCTGGTACTATCTATCACGATAGGCAATTTTGAATAGAGGTGCGGTCATGGAACTGAAAACAAAACAGGGTGATAGAGA